>Ga0316604_10000980_pt1 | contig 28502 bp, 29 predicted proteins | sample OWC_soil_day20_C_FD_207650 | JGI IMG/M metagenome (GOLD analysis project Ga0316604, IMG submission 207650) | Wetland soil microbial communities from Old Woman Creek delta, Ohio, United States - OWC_soil_day20_CT | ecosystem: Environmental > Terrestrial > Soil > Wetlands | place: USA: Ohio... | reverse complement strand
CGAAGCCTTTGTGTGCCCGAAATACTGCTGGACAAACTCCAGCGCTGTCTGCTTCGGATCGAGCAGGGAAACCTTGCCGCCCGTGTCGCACTGTGTCTGAAGATCGGCGTAGTATTCGCAGGCCGGCACACCGTCTGAATCGGGGAAATACACATATGCATTTCCATCATTGTCATACCAGCGCTCCACGCACCAGATACCTGTATCACCCTGCGTCGCCGGTTGAGAGAGAACCAGAGTATACGCGACATCCTCCCAGTCAAATCCCTCTGCTTTCGCCGTGTCCTGGTAAGCGTAATAGGGATAATAGGTAAGGCTCAAATGCGTGCCGTCATAGGTGAATTCCTTGTCCCGAAACTCGCTGTCGTCATAAGCGGTCAGGCCGTTACGCGCGGTAAAGTCGTCCCGGATAGAGCCGCAGGCCTCGTTCAGCGCCTCCCACGCATTCCAATCGTCCGAATCGATGTCGGCACTTTCCACGCCGGAACGGTAAAACTGTACGTCCGTGGCGAAAAACCAACCGTAATAGTACGTATCGTCTTTGGCAAAAAAGCTCTGCCCGCTGCCGTCCGACATTAAAAACTGTTCATACTGCGCCTGCGTATACCGCGCGATAGAAAACAGCCAGCCGCCGTTCTCACCAAGGTCGGCCCGGCTATCCTCGTAGCTCTGTTTCTCGTATACGGAAATCATAATACCCGCCGATTCAGCCTCAGGTGTTTGGTCTGTCACGATGACAAGCTGTTCCACATATTCATTTGGAATCGCCACGGATAAACCTTCGCAGTCATAGAGCGTGACATCCCCATTCAGCTGCGCGTCTTCAGCCGCCGTAACCAGCTGATGCGACACGACCCAGAACCCGTCGTCACACAGCTTCAGCGTAAGCATCGCGTTGGTGCTGTACAGGCGGATGGTATCGCCCTGCTTTTCACCGCTCGTGCAGGCGAAGGAAGCAGCACCGGCGTCACTGGTAAAATTATAGTATGCATCATATTCCTTGAGATAAATCAGCTCATCGGCCCCCACACCGCTCAGATCGTCCAGCGTGATGTCCGCATATTGTTCCAGAGCCTCATTGATCGTGTCGGCGGAATATCGATGAATCGGAACAGGCATATCGTCCAGTGTCACATCGCCGTAGGACCAGTGATCAGAAGCCTTGAGTGCCTCGAATTCAGCATCGTCCGTCACCTCCTCCGAAGGGGAGAAATAGCGAAGAAATTCGGCTAAGTTGATGTCCTCCGGTTTGTCATAATAGGAAGTAAGAAAATTACTCAGAGGATTGGCCTCGGCGTTGCCCTGCTCGTCGAACCGCATCGGCACAAACGCTTCGTTATACTGCTCTAATTCCTCGGCCGTCAACGGAATGATCTCGGCGTCTTCCGCTTTTGCCCCCGTGAAGGTGCAGCTCACCGCGACGGCCGCGACAAAAATCACCGCGATCAGCGCAGGGACAAGCACCTTCGGCTTTTGGGCGATCAGCGTAATACGTTCCTTAATTCCCTTCTTCCCGCCAGTCATGGTCGTGGCCATGCTGAACAAATCCATAGCAGCGCGTTTTTGGCAGGTAAGCCCGATGAGCGTGCGCCCATATTCCGCGCGGCTTGCCTCTCCCAGCCGCCGGATCGTCCCCTCATCGCAGGAAAGCTCCGCGTCCCGGCGGGAGAGCGCTGCCGCCAGCCACACCAGCGGGTTATACCAGTGCAGGGCAAGACACACACAACGCAATGCCGACCAGATATGGTCGCCGTGGCGGTAATGGGTCAGCTCGTGTGCCAGCACATGGCGAAGCTTCATTTCGTCCCCGGTCACTTCCGGCGTGATGTAAACCGCCGGGCGGAAAAGTCCGAACAGGCAGGGGGACGGCAGGGCTTCCACCTCATAGACCGACAGCCCGTAAGCATTCACTTCAAACTTTTTCCTGGCTCGTTTTAGTTTGCACACAAAGCTGAGATTGGAAAACAGCAGAATCAGCCCGACGGTGCCAATCCCGGCAAGCCATACACATTTCGCCAAAACTCCCCAATCAAACACAGCATGGTATACGTTTGCGACAGCGTCCGGGGTAGCCTCCGCTGTAACTACTGTCACCTCATTCTCTGTATCCATGTCTCCGTAAGCGGAAGAAAGCGTCGATGCAGGAGTGGCCGCCGCGGATGCCGAACGCACGGACCCGGCTGCTTCGACCGCGTTCAGTACACTCAAAGAACTCTCGGCCAGATTGAACGGCACCAGCAGCCGCGCCAGAACCAGCGCCCACAGTGCGTATTGCAGCCGGAGGCTGATTTTCCCCCTGAGCGCGTAACGCATCACCGCGACGACCAGAATGAGCACGGATGAGGCAACAATCCAGCCTGTCATATCTTTTCCTCCGCTTCACGCAGGATGGCATACAGCTCCTCGATCTCTTCCTTCGTCAGCTCCTGCTTCTTCGTGATGGCGCTTATCATCAGGCTGACACTGCCCCTGTACACGCGGTTCAGGAAATCGTCCGTCTCCCTCCGGACAGCATCCTCCCGCCGCACAAGCGGGGCGTAGACCTTCATTCCGTCCTTTTCCTCGCAGTGGATCAGGCCCTTTTCCGTCATGCGGCGAAGCATCGTCAGTGTGGTACTCCGGGTCCAGCCTACATGCTCCCGTAAATAATCCACGGCCTCCCGGCCTGTGCGCGGTGCGGCCTCCCACAAACATTCCAAAATATTCCATTCCGTGTTGGTCAAACTGATACTTTCTTCTCGCATTCAAATCACGCTCCGAACTGTTTACATCGTAAACATATTATATGCCAATCTGTTTACATTGTCAACATAAAATAAACATCTTTTCTCCTTGGCATTCATCCTGTATTTCTCCATCGTCTGCCGCGGCTTGCTTTTTTCTTTTCCTGCCGTTACAAAACCCCCATTGTCATGTTTCTCTTACATGACAATGGGGGTTTATCTGGTTTCTTACCGATTTTATCGGCCTATTTTTTCGATTGGGTAACGTTCAGTTCCTGAGGCGTTACAGCCCCATCTGCTATGGCAAAAGCCTTCAAAACAGGCTCCTGTTCTGCCAGAGAGAGGATGAGATAACTTGCGCCGCGATCATAAGCCAGGCGGATATCCTCATCGGAGGGCCGGGCGGGAGTCGAGGGGTGGGAGTGGAAGTTTCCAAGGGGCATAAGACCGGCCGCGCGCATATCCTTGATGGCAGCAAGCTGCTCCTTGGGATCAATTGAAAAATGTTCAGGGCTCATGTCAGGATTCGACAGAAGGTAAATACGCGAAACGGTTCTTATATCCCCTTCCGTCTTTCCGGCAAGAAGGCCGCAGGCCTCGTTTGGAAGTCCCGCCCGGGCGTGGGAGACGATTGCATCAAAGTCTTCTCGGTTTATCAAAACGGTCATTTCATATCACACTCCGCCTGTTCGTAGTCGAAGGGCTTTAGAATGGTGGGCGTCTCTCCGCAGACAGCACAATCTTTTATTTTTGGAAGTTTGATTTTTCTGAATTCCATTTTAAGGGCATCATAAGTCAGAAGATAACCGGTGAGCAAGTCGCCTTTACCAACAATATATTTAATGGCCTCCATTGCCTGAAGAGAGCCGATCACTCCACCCATGGCACCGATAACGCCCGCCTGCTTGCAGGTGGGCACCGCCTCGGGAGGGGGCGGCTCCTTGAACACGCAACGGTAGCAGGGTCCGGCGCCAGGCACATAAGTCATAAGCTGCCCCTTGAACCGGATGATTCCAGCGTGGGAGAACGGCTTTCCTTTTAGGACGCAGGCATCATTTATCAAAAATTTAGCCGGAAAATTGTCCGTTCCGTCGATGATAAAATCGTAATCTTCAATGAGATCCATAATATTGTCGGCATCCACAAAGGTACGGTAGGTGTTCACCGTCACGTCCGGGTTAATGGCTTCCATGGTCTCCTTGGCGGACTGAACCTTCGCCTTGCCAAGATCCGGAGTGGTGTGGATCACCTGCCTCTGCAGGTTCGAGAGGTCTACCTCATCCGCGTCGGCAATGCCGATGGTGCCAACCCCGGCGGCAGCCAGGTAAAGGGCAGCGGGAGCGCCCAGTCCTCCGGCTCCAATGATGAGGACCTTGGCATTGAGAAGCTTTTTCTGGCCCTTAACGCCCACTTCGGAGAGAATAATGTGGCGGGAATACCGCTCCAGCTGTTCGTTGGAAAAAGCCATTTTACCGACCTCCGCCCATGAAGTATAAAAACTCCACGCTGTCGCCGTCCTTTAAAACAGTTTTGTCGAAGGTTCCGCTCTTTAAAAATTCATCATTTACGGAAACGGTTACATATTCCGGGGTTTCTACATTCTCCGCAACGATGAGCTGGGAAACTGTGAGGCCTTCGGCATATTCTTTCCCATTTCCAGACACGGTCAGTTTCATTTCAATTCCTCCAATATTTGATTCATGATTTCACGCGTCGCTTCCTTGCCCGTTAGGCCGGTTTTGCGCGAAAGCTCCACGCCGCCGGAAAAGAAAACCAAAGTAGGCACGGAGCGGACGCAATATTTCTCTGAAAGAGGGAGATCCCCGTTTATATTCACCTTGCAGAGCTTAAACCTTCCGCCGTATTCCTCGCCCAGCTCCGCCAGCGCGGGCGACATGCGCTTGCAGGGGACGCAGCTGTCGGAATAAAAATCAACAAGAACCGGTACAGCGCTGTTTAAAACCTCGGTATCAAAATTTTCAGCTGATATTCTGAGCGTCATCAGTCCCCCACCTTCCGAACGATCAGGTTATAGGTGCCGTCGTGGTTGTCCTCAAGCTTTAAAATCTGGTGGCCCTCCTCCTTGATGCTGCGGGGCACATTTTGAACCGGCTCGCCGTCGTTCATGCGGATGGAGAGTATCGTTCCGTCGTCCAGCTCCTCAAGAGCCACCTTTGCCTTGACGAAGGTAACGGGGCAGACCACGTCTGTGATATCCACGGTTTCATCAATCGTCCATTCAGCCACGGTACGCAGCCTCCATTTCTTGCTTAAATGTATCCCATCCGGCCCGCTCAATCGCTACGCGAAAACGCTCGCTGGGCTTTGCGTGCTGGTCAAAAAAGGCGAGAGCCGCGTCCGCCACCCGGAACAGAGTGTCCTTCTCCCGGATGATGGGCAAAAATTGCTCGCCCCGGGCAATGAGATTCCCAAAGGTACCGCCGAAAGAGAGAATGTAACCCGGCTCGCTCTTCCATGCGTCAAAGGGGCATGCCTTGGCGCAGCGCCCGCAGTTGGTGCACTTTGTTTGATCCACCAGAATCTCCTTGTCGGTCTGGGTGATGGCGTCTTCGCGGCAGGCTTTTGAACAGACGCCGCAGAGCGTGCAAAGTTCGGAGAGCCACTCCACAGTGTAGCCGCCCTTGACACCGAGATCGTTTTCCTCCGCCTTTAAGCAGTTGTTCATGCAGCCGGTGATCCCAAACTTGAACTTGTGAGGCAGTTCTCTGCCGAAATAACGGTCGGAAATCTCCACTGCCAAAGGATAAGTGTCAATGCAGCCGGAGGGACAGATGGCGCTGCCCTGGCAGGCCGTCACGGTACGGACACGGGGACCGCACACGCCGGTATCGACTCCCCCGGCTTCCAGCTCGGCCTTCACCGCATCTACATCCGCAAGCTTGACAAACGGAATTTCAACGCTCTGGCGGGAGGTGAGGTGGACATGTCCGTCGCCGAATTTTTTACTTATTCCCGCTATGGCTATCAGCTGATCCGCAGTCAGATTTCCGCCGATCACTTTAAGCCGGAGGGAAAAATGGTTTTTTTGCACCTGACGCATAAAGCCGCCGTTTTTCAGCGCCTTATAATCAACCGCCACTTGATTCACCTCTTTCTTCTTTGATCGATAATGCCTGGGCAAAATCCTCTTTCAGATCCTCAATATCCTCAAGTCCAACGCTGATTCGAATGAGGTCGTCGTAAACTCCGGCGCTCAGCTTTTTCTCCTCGGAGGCGTGATTGTAAATGGTCGAGGCCGGGTGTATGACCAGCGTGCGCACATCGCCAATATTCGTCGCAATATGAGCGTATTGAAGGTGGTTAATAATAGAAAAAGCACGATCCTTGGAGCCTGCCCGGAGAGTCAGAATCGCTCCGCCCATGCCGCCCTCCATCTGCTTTTCAGTCAGGGCTTTATAGGGACTGTCCTCAAGACCCGGATAGTTCACCGTGACGCCCGGCTGGGTTTTTAAAAACTCTGAAAGCTCAAGGGTGTTTTTGCACAGCCTTGTCATTCGAAGGCCAAGGGTTTCGAGGCCCAGGCAGTTGAAATAGGCGTTCATCGGGGCGAGGCAGGAACCGAAATTTCTCCAGATATCCTGACGAAGCCGGGCGGTATAGGCAAAATTACCGAGCTTTTTATAATTTTTCAAGGCAGGAAACCTGTCGAAATTCCACCGGAAGGTTCCCCCGTCCACAATGACCCCTGAGATAGCGTTTCCGCTTCCCACAAAGTATTTGGAGGAGGAGTGAACCACGATGTGGGCTCCGTGCTCCAGAGGGCGAATCAGTGCCGGTGTTGCCGTGGTGCTGTCTATAATGAGGGGTATGCCATGAGCCTCGGCGACCGTTGAGACGGCTCCGATATCCACAACGTCAAGCCCGGGATTTCCGATCAGTTCGGAAAAAACGACTTTTGTCGCAGGGGTGATGGCAGCCTCAACAGCCTTTGCCGTGACGTTTTCCAGAAACCGGGTGTGGATGCCGAAGGCCTCAAGGTCAGAAAAGAGGTCCAGCGTGCCGCCGAACAGGCCGCTTCCGGCTATGATCTCATCTCCGCTTTGGAGAATATTCAAAAGTGCCATAGAAATAGCCGCCATACCTGAGGAGCAGGCCACAGCGTCCAAGCCACCCTCAATAACTGAAACACGCTTTTCAAAGGCCTGGACAGTAGGGTTTGAAATCCGCGTGTAGGCAAAGCCGGGAGCCTTGTTATCAAAGATTTTTTCCAGCGTTTCGGCAGATTCGTGTGCAAAAGCCGAAACCTGGTAGACGGGCGGGAGAGTGGCGCCCAGAGCGTCGGCGGCAAATCCGCCGTGAAGAAGCTTTGTGTTAAATTTCATAATCTTTCTCCCAAATCATCACGCTGCGGTACGTTGCAAAGCTGCGGGGCGGAGCGGTTTCCAGCTCTATGCCGTTTGCGTCTATCATGGGATAGCGAAGCTCGCGGGGCCCGAAGCCCTCAAAAAGACCGCCGCGGATATTTGCAAAGCCACCGTCTGACGGAATATCGAAATCCTGTGGGTAGGCATGATCCTCACTCTGAAGGGGCAGAGCCTCACCCTTTTGATATATCGCCGGAGACGGGCTGTGCCGCAACACGGTATGAATATCCGGATGATAAAAAAATCTGTCGAAAAGGTTGATTTTAAGCCTGGCCGAGCCATCGCGGAGAAACACTCCGTCCTCATCGTCCTCGCCGGCAGACTCAATAACGCCGCAGGCTGCTGTGGCGTGACTTACTCGGTCAATGAGGATAAGCTCACCCATGGTCTTATGCAGCTTAAACTCGTCTAAAACCGCGGCATCGGAGAGGACAATCTCACAGCGCACAATTTCATTTTTGGAGACGAAATCCGCAGGCAGCAGCTCACCGCTGTTTACATCCACCTTGTGGCGTATGCCGGTGACGATGGCAGGCAGCAAAGCGGTGCCGAGTTTAATCCAGTAGTCCCTGCCGGCAACCAGCCTCTGATCGTCCATCCAGAGAAGCGTGGCGGAAAAGGATTTTGCGGTTTTAAGCCCCGAATGTTTCGTGAGGACGCAACCGCGGGAGACATCTACCTCGCGATCCAGCTGAACGGTGAGCGGCTGGCCCAGAACCGCCGTCTCGACCTTATGGTCGCCGATATGAATCGACTTCACCACGGCAATTTCCCCACTGGGAAGAGCAGTCAGCACATCGCCGATGGAGACGGAGCCCGCCTCAACCTGTCCCTGAAAGCCTCTGAAGCTGTGATCCGGACGGCAGACGCGCTGAACAGGCATGTAAAAGCCCGTCTCTGGCTCTCCCGCTGCAATGTCCACGGTCTCAAGATGCTCCAGCAATGTGGGACCCGTATACCAAGGCATATGCTGGGATCTGATGGTGATATTATCCCCCTCCGTGGCGGAAACGGGGATGATTAATGTGTTTTTAATGCCGGTCTCAGCCCGCAGGGCGTCTATGTCGGCCGAAATTTCCTCAACGCGTGTCTTGTCATAGCCGATGAGGTCCATTTTGTTTATGGCAAAGACGAAATATTTGATCCCCATGAGGGCGCATATTCGCACGTGGCGTCTGGTCTGAACCAAAACGCCCTGGGAGGCATCCACCAGAATAACGGCCAGATCCGCGAAGGATGCACCCACAGCCATATTTCTTGTGTACTCCTCATGGCCCGGAGTGTCGGCGACAATGAAGCTGCGCCGATCTGTCGTAAAGTACCGGTAGGCCACATCAATGGTAATTCCCTGCTCACGCTCCGCCATCAGGCCGTCCAAAAGCAGAGAATAATCTATCTTTCCGCCGCAGCTTCCTACCTGGCTGTCAAGAAGGAGTGCCTGCTCCTGATCCGCATAAAGGAGCTTGGAGTCGTAGAGAATGTGGCCAATCAATGTGGATTTTCCATCGTCCACACTGCCGCAGGTAATAAATTTTAAAAGTCCGTTGACAGAATCGCTCATCAAAAATACCCCTCCCGTTTGCGGCGTTCCATACTGCCCGCCGCCTCCTTGTCAATTACCCGGCTGGTGCGCTCCGAGGTAACGGCAGAAAGGGTTTCGGCAATCACCTCGTCGAGGGTGTCCGCTTCCGACTCGATGCCCCCGGTTAAAGGGTAGCAGCCAAGGGTGCGAAAACGCACCTTTTTGAACTCGGGTTTTTCGCCTGGGTTGAGGGGCAGCCGATCGTCGTCAACCATAATGATGTTTCCATCGCGGTGAACGATGGGACGCTCAGCTGAAAAGTATAGAGGAACAATTTCAATCTTCTCCCGGCGTATGTACTGCCAGATATCTTTTTCCGTCCAGTTTGAGATGGGGAAAACGCGCACACTCTCGCCCTTGTTGATACGGGTGTTGTAGAGCTTCCACATCTCAGGCCGTTGGTTTTTCGGGTCCCAGGCGTGGTTTTCGTTTCTGAAGGAGAAGATGCGCTCCTTAGCCCGTGACTTCTCCTCGTCACGCCTGCCGCCGCCAAAAGCGGCTGTAAATTGGTATTTCGTCAGGGCCTCCTTGAGGGCCTGGGTTTTCATGATGTCCGTGTAAGCGGCTCCGTGATCAAAGGGGTTAATACCCTCCGCGATGGCCTTTTCGTTGCGGTAGACCAGCATATTGATCCCAAGCTCTTTTGCCCGCCGGTCACGAAACTCAATCATCTCGTGAAATTTCCAACTGGTGTCTATGTGAAGAAACGGGAACGGAGGCTTTTCCGGGTAAAAGGCTTTCATTGCCAGATGGAGCATAACCGAGGAGTCCTTGCCGATGGAGTAGAGCATGACAGGGCGCTCGCACTCGGCGACAACTTCCCGAAATATATAGATTGCTTCGGCCTCCAAATGATCTAAATGTGTCAGTGCCATAAGGTTCACTCCTAATACTTGTTGGAACTGCGGCTGTCCACCATCAAAGTCAGGCACGTGCCGTCGGGCTTCCTGACCGTCCAGTGGAGCCGGGTGTTTTCCTTTCGAACTGCGAGCTTGCCGCCCAGGCCGCCCATATCCTCTCCCAGAAACATGGATATGGCCTGAACAGGACATTCCTTGACGCAGGAGGCGCAGCCCCAGCAGCGCTCCGGCCGGGGGATCAGGGCCTTGCCATCCAGTCTAATGAGAGAGCCGGGGCAGACACGAACACATCTGCCGCATCCAACGCAAAGATTCTTTGAAATCTCAATGCTCATAGATCGCTCCCTCCTTCACCAGAGGCCGGAAAAATACAGTCAGCTCTCCATTGATCAGCCGGGAATTGATGTAAAGGTTCCACTGGGGCGTAGTTTGAGGATAATCCGTGTGCTCGGCAAAGCTGTGCCAGCGGGTCTCCTTCCGCGCTCTCAGATGGGCGATGACGGATTTACAGAGGGTCAGGCGCTCCAGAAGCTCCAAGATGTACACCAGCTCTTGAGGCTCCGCCGCAAAGAGAAGCTGCGCCTGCTGTTCAATGCCCTCGATTTTTTCCGCCGCGGTTTTCAGGGATTGTTCCGAGTAACGGTAATGGGCGCCGATCCCCCCCGCGTACTCATCCATGACAGCCTGCATGGCCTTCTCCAGATCGTCGGCAGAGACGGAGGAGGGGCAAGCGTTACAAAAGCTTTCCAGCCTGCTTTTTGCCGCCTGAACCTTCTCTTCATCAGGGGGCGCTATGGTGTCACCGAGATACTTCAAGGCGGCTTTGGCCGCGATTTCTCCCTCGACAAAAGCGCCGGTGACATATTTCTGAGGGCATCCCCCGGCCACATCACCTGCCGCAAACAGACCCTTTATAGTAGTTTCGCGGTTCGTGTTCACCCAGTAACCGCTGGCGGTGTGTCCGCCTACGATGTAGGGCTCCGTCCCCTCAATTTCAACATTTTGAAGGCTGGGGGTAAGTCCGCTTTCAAGCCACCGGAGGGTCTGGCTTGGAGCCATGTTGAGATAAGCTTTCTGCAGATCTTCATCCTGTTCCTTTGTTATGCCCTCGGTTTTAAGATAGCAGGGACCCCGGCCCTCCAAGTTCTCCATGACTGTTCCATGAACCCTCTGGGATGTGGTGATTCCGTATTTTTGCTCGTAAATCTCGCCGAGAGAATTGATCTGCTTTGCACCGACTCCCTGGGCCAGCGTGCCCGTGGGGGCGATGGTGTCCTTGCAGCGGAGGGCAATAAAACGCATTTCAAAGGTGGTCATCTCCGCCCCCGCCCGAATGCCCATGGCGTAACCGGCGCCGGTGTTAAATGGAGGATACCACATCTTGTGCTGGGAAAAGCCGGGGTGATTCGGCTGATACAGTCCGGACGCGCCTCCTGTGGCACAGAGAACCGCCTTAGCCGAAATGACATACAGAACCGGTTCATCGACGGAAATGGCGAAAGCACCCCGAATTCTGTTATCCTCGACGATATAATCAAAAACGTTTACCCGGTTCAGAACGGTTATCTTTTTCTGTGCCGCCACGGCATCCGCCAAAATTGGTTTCATGTTCTCGCCGTTGATCTTGATGTTGCGGTTGCCCCGGGTCACATACTGCCCCTCTTCGTTCTTTAAGATCGTAAGACCCAGGCTCTCAAGCTTTGAAACCGTCCTGTTCAAGCCTTCAGCCATCGTGACCAGGAGGTCGTCCCTGGCGATGCCCTCGGCGTCACTCATGGCATAATTGACATAATCGCGGGCCTTTCTGCCGGGAACAATATATGCGTTAATGGCGTTTACCCCAGCGGCCAGACAGCCGCTTCGTTTGATGTCCGCCTTTTCGGCAATGAGAATCCTTCCCTCAGACTCCTCACAGAAGGTGAGGGCGGCGTAGCAGCCAGCCGTTCCACCGCCGACGATGAGAAAATCCGTGTCAAGAGCTTTGATCTTCAGCTCCATTAAATCACCTGCTTTGCATATTGACATGCTATGATATGAATCATTGTAAGCGAAAAATCAAAGAAAATCCAGGGCTTTTTACGCAAACGTTATACAGAAAAACCCCCAAAATAGAGGCAAAAATAACGCAAACGTTATACAACTTCCCCCTTGTAATTTGTTTTTTTATAATATATCATATAAAATACATGTTTTAAATATGTTTTTATAAAGAAAGGAGGATCAGCAATGACGTTAAAGGAAGTAGCGGCGCAGGCGGGGGTATCCATTTCCACTGTGTCGCGAATCATAAACTCGCCCGACGACAGCTTTGCCAGGAAGGAAGTGCGCGACCGGGTTTGGGCCATCATAAAGGAGAAAGGCTACACGCCCAATCAGAGTGCCAGGGCACTGAAAAAAGGAAAGGCCAGGAGTCAGGACGTACCTGAGGGCACCCTGGCCTGCATTCTGGGCAGGACACGGAAGCTGGATGACGACCCCTTTTTTGCCCAGCTTGCCAGGGTCATTGAGCAGCAGGGCCTGGAGCAGGGCTATCCCGTACGGATGTCAAGCTCGGTTTTTGATATGAATATGGGCTCCGTACTGGAAAAAATCGAACCTGTAAAGGCCGATGGCGCCATTGTTCTGGGGCGAATTACCCGGAGTCATATCGATTTTTTGGGGAAGCGGTATAAAAACATCATATATGTTGGCCGGAATATCATCTCTGCCGCCTGTGACCAGGTCATCTGTGACGGCTATGAGGCCACCCAAATCGCTATAAAGCACCTGATCGCCTGCGGACACAGGCACATAGGTTATATCGGCGAAACAGAAAACGAGATCCGCTATCAGGCCTACCGCGACATTCTCCGGGAAAACGGACTGGACTACAGGCCGAATTTTGTGAGCAATTGCCAGCAGAACGGGTTTGGAGGATATCAGGGCGCGGAGAATCTCATAAAGTCAGCAAATCCGCTGCCAACAGCCGTTTTCTGTGCCACAGACATTTCGGCAATCGCCGCTCTGCGCCGCTTCAGCGAGGCGAAAATCAAGGTCCCGGAGCAGATGTCTATCATCAGCATGGACAATATTGAGTTATCAGGCTATGTCTCGCCTATGCTCACCACCGTCGGTATGCCCATTGTAGAAATGGGAAATATCGCCGTCAGAACGCTAATTGACAAAATTCAAAAGAGGCACAAGCTCCCCATGAAAATTTTTCTTCCAAACAAGCTCGCGGTAAGAGAGAGCGTCTCAAACTTAAACGCCGGGGCATACATCTAGGGTTACTCCTTGGCCTCGAAGACTTTGGCGCAAGATTCTATAAACATCCGGCGGACGGGCTCAAAATCCAGAAGCGGCTGATAGACGGGAAAAGGAGTGATCCCCTTTCCCTGAAGCCTGCTCATAAAGCTCTCCGGCGTGTCTCCAAAAATATCTTTCAAAACGTGCTTTCCCGCTGTAAGAGTCATAGGCACAAGGGATAGTTCTGAAATCCCGGATTCCATCAGTTGATCCATGACACTGTCAAGCCGGGGGCTGCCCTCCAGAACTGCAAGGAAGGCGCCATTGGAGCTGGAGATTTCAAGGAACTCCTGAAGGTCTTTGTAGGTCTTTTGGCCCAGCTCGTGGTGGGAACCGTGGCCCGCGAAAAGGACGGGCCTGTCCCCGTATTCGACAGTCAGAAATGCAGCAAGCTTTTTCACCTCTTCTTTGCAATAGAGGAGAGGATTTCCGACAGTCACCTTCTTCCCGCTTTCCGCCGCTTCTCTGCAAAGCCGGTGATACTCAAAGCCGGGCAGGAGATAGATGGGCTGAATCAGTACTCTGTCGGATTCAATGAGTGAAAGGCCCTGGGCAACGGTTTTGGAAAATGTCACTCTTTTTTTCGGAAACGTTTTTTTGAAGTCTGCAACCAGAGCAGACAAGTCTCCGAAGCCCACCAGTAATATCTCGCTGTCGTTATGTTCCATCTTGTCACCTCACCGTCACTGCTGTAAAAGGATCATATCTGCAAACAGGTTCATTTGTTCCAAGGAGCAAATGAACCTGTTTTATTAATATCTATATGATAAAAAGCTCGTTTGCTTTAACGGACGCATTTTCCACCATTCGGACATGTTTGTCGTTGTAGAGGTAAAGCCTGTAGATCAGAATGCTCACCTCTTCGCCAACTTCAAAGATTTCATCCTCCAGAGCGCGGTAGGAGATCAGCTTGAGACCCTTTACATTCAGGCGAAGCTCCAGCATGTTTCCGCGAAAAAAGATGCCCTCAACGGTTCCGCGCTCCGAGGCGTAGGGATAGAGCTCCTTGTCTACCTTTGTGACCTTGACAAATTCCGGACGCAGAACAGCGTGATCGTAGTGCTCATCGGTCTCGAAGCCGTGAAGCTCACCGTAGCGATCCACGTCTATTGATTCGCCGATAAACTTTGCCGCAAAGGGGGTGGCGGGTTTTTTGTAGATATCAATAGGAGTGCCGATCTGCTCGATGCGGCCACTGTTCGTAATGATGATTTCGTCGGCTACTTCCACAGCCTCTTCCTGATCATGGGTAACGAAAATGCTGGTAATTCCCACCTTGTTTATGGTCTCCCTGAGCCAGGTGCGAAGCTCCTTTCGAATTTTTGCGTCGATTGCGGCAAAAGGCTCATCCAGAAGAAGAAGATGAGGGCTGGGAGCAAGGGCCCTTGCAAAGGCCACTCTCTGCTTCTGTCCCCCGGAGAGCTGATGAGGCCTGCGCTTTTCAAGACCTTCCAGCCCGATGAGCTTAATCAGCTCCGAAACACGTTCCTTAATGTAAGCCTTGTCCCGCTTCTGCACCTCAAGGCCGAAGGCGATATTGTCAAAAACCGTCATATAGCGGAAGAGGGCATAGTTTTGAAAAACAAAGCCGATTCCTCTGCGGCTGGCCGGCAGGTCGTTTACACGCTGGCCATCAATGATGATGCTGCCGCTGTCCGGTGTCTCCAGTCCGGCAATCATGCGCAGAATGGTGGTCTTTCCGCTGCCGGAGGGACCCAGAAGGCCTATGAGCTTTCCTTTTTCAATCGAAAAATTGATGTTGTCGGCCGCCTGATAGCCGCCGAATTTTTTGTTTATATCTTGCAGTTCAACGTACATAATCGTTCACCCCTCCTCGTTTTTTTACACGGTATTCCACAATATTTCTCAAAATAAGGATAATAATAGCGATCAGAACAAGTATGGAAGAGACGGCAAACGCGGATGTGAGTTTAAATTCATTGAACAGAATTTCCACATGGAGAGGAAGTGTGTCTGTTTTGCCGCGCAGATGGCCGGACACAACGGAAACGGCGCCAAACTCGCCGAGGCTCCGGGCTGTGCAAAGGATGATTCCGTAAAGGAGCCCCCATTTGATATTGGGAAGAGTCACCTTTCGGAAAATGCGGAAGCCACCGGCTCCCATCAGGGCCGCAGCTTCCTCCTCGTCGCTGCCCTGGGCCTGCATCAATGGAATGAGCTCACGGGACACGAAGGGAAAGGTGACGAAAATCGTAGCCAGCACAATACCGGGCACGGCAAAAACCACCTTGATGTTCCACAGTTCAAGCAACGGATAAGCCCATCCAATTCTTCCGAACACCAAGATGAAGACAAGTCCCGCGATGATGGGAGAGATGGAGAAGGGGATATCAATGAGGGTCGTCAGGATCTGTTTGCCGCGGAAACGAAATTTTGCGATGGACCAAGCGGCAAAAATCCCGAACACAGTGTTCACAATAACGGTTATAACCGTTGTAAACAGCGTCAGATTAAGAGCCTTTATGGCATATTCATCTAAAATCGCCTCAGAAAAAGTTTCCCATCCCTGCCTCAGAGCGTAGACAAGAACGGTAGCCAGAGGCAGGATCAGCATGATCAATACGAAGAGCGCTCCCAGACCAATGAGTGCCCACTTTACGATTTTTTGCTTCATTTACTTACCCCCTTGCCATTTTATTGATCCACGCCTGAAGGATATTGATTCCGAACAAGAGAATAAAGGCGAAGACTACCATCACCAGGGCAATGGACGTGGCCGCGGTGTAATTGAACTGCTCCAGCTTGCTCATAATGATGAGAGGTGTTATCTGAGTTTTGTAAGGAATATTGCCCGCGATGAAAACAACGCTTCCATATTCCCCGATACTGCGGGCAAAGGCGAGCCCAAAACCCGTGAGGGCGGCGGGCAGAATCTCGGGAAAAACAACCTTAAAAAATATGCGGGAGCGGCTGGCACCAAGTGCCATGGCCGCTTCCTCATACTGTGGATCAAGTTTTTCCAATACCGGCTGGATGGACCGGACGACAAAGGGGATTCCGATAAAAATCATGGCTATCACTATGCCGATTTTGGTATAGGAAATCTTAACCCCGATCTTGGAAAACAAGGCTCCTATCCAGCCCTGGTCCGAATACAACGTGGTGAGGGCTATGCCCGCCACCGCGGTGGGCAGGGCGAAGGGAAGCTCAATGAGTCCGTCCAGCATCCGCCGGAGAGGAAACTCGTATCGGGTCAAGACCCATGCCAGAAGAATTCCGAAAAAGACGTTGACTACGGCGGCTATGGCAGCGCACGTGAGGCTTACTTTGTAGGTCGCCACCGTCTGACTGTCCGTCACCACGCTCCAGAATTCCTGAAATGTTGTGTTTGTTAAGGTAAGAAGCACTGAAAACAAGGGGATCAGCACGATCAGACTCAGCATGGTGACGGTAACACCCATGGAGAGGCCGAAACCCGGTATCACGTTGCGGCTTTTTTTCCTGTTCAGTTTCATTGTTCGATTCATGCCAATCCCCCGTTTAGGTAATGGTGCTTTTGAATTATTGTTTATAAATCTGGTCAAAAATTGCGCCGTCAGCGAAGAATTTTTCCGTTGCCGCAGCCCATCCACCGAAATCGTCATCGATGTTTACAAGCTCAATGTTCAGATCAAAGGTGTCGCTGAACTCGCTTAAAATATCCGGATCGGAGGGGCGGTAGAAGTTTTCGCCCGCCAGACGCTGGGCCTCGTCGGAGTAGAGATAATCAAGGTAGGCAGTGGAGACTTCTCTGGTGCCGTGCTTATCGACGTTTTCGTCCACGACGGCAACGGAGGGCTGGGCAAGAATACTAAGGGAGGGAGTGACGATTTCAAATTCGTCGGGGTGTTCCTGCATGGCGAGGAATGCCTCGTTTTCCCAAGCAAGAAGTACGTCGCCCTGACCGTTTTCAACGAAGGTTGTGGTCGCGCCGCGGGCTCCTGAATCCAAAACTGTGACATTGGAATAAAGGGCCTGCATGAACTCCTTATCCTTTTCCTCATCACCGCCGTAGGTTTTATCGGCGTAAGCCCAGGCCGCCAGGAAGTTCCAGCGAGCTCCGCCGGAGCTCTTGGGGTCGGGGGTAATCACCTCTACGCCGGACTGAACAAGGTCATCCCAATCCGTCAGGTTTTTGGGGTTATCCTTACGTACAAGAAAAACGATGGTGGAGGTATAGGGTGCGCTGTCGTCGGGGAAGTTATCCACCCAGCCGTCTTCGATGAGTCCCGCCTCACGAAGCTCGTCGACATCTCCCTCAAGCGCCAAAGTAACAACGTCAGCCTCATTTCCCTCCAGGACGGAACGGGCCTGCTTGCCGGAGCCGCCGTGGGATTGGGTAATTTCAACCGTCTGGCCCGTTTTTTCCTTCCAATAGGTCTGGAAGAGGGTATTATACTGCTCGTAAAACTCGCGGGTGGGGTCGTAGGAGACATTGGTTATGGACACGGTCTCGGAACTGCTGGTGGAATCGTCGCCCGCAGAGGAGGAGCTGTCGGAGCAGCCGGTGAATATCGTTACAAAAAGGGTGAGAGCAATAGCCAGGACGAACGGCCTGCGCAAGAAGAAAGAATGTTTCATGATTGATTCCTCATTTCAAATTTTGATCATTTTAGATTAGGAAATACGCGTCAGAGGAGCCCCGCCCGTGGAGGCGACAAAAACAGCTCTTCCGGCAACATCGAAAACCCATTTGAAACGTGAGGTAAGCTTGATCATGCAATCTGTATCCCCTCCATTAATTCATATAAAGTATATAAGTTTAATATGAATGAAGTTTACTATCAACTGTACCTTTTTGCAACAGGAAATTAAGCAATCGTTTGCTCAATTTCAGGATACAAGCTTTCCGGAAAACCGTTCCCTCAATCCGCTCGTAATTTTAGATGGATTCACATAGTCTGGCACGTTTCATTTTCTGTAAGATCACCATGCAAAACGCTGGCCATTCTGTGAGAAAAGGCTTATAATCAGAAATACATCCAGCCGCAAGGCCTGATGAAATTTAATTTTAGGAGACTGCTGTTTGAAGAAGAACGTGTACCATCCCGGATGCACGGAGCACTATGTCCTGCATCAGTTTCGTGACAGAAAAGATTTTGTTCCAGAGCTGGATTTCGTCATGGAGCGGGACGGGAGAATGATCGACCATGTGATGTACGTTCGCGCCGTAATCAAGGCGGACGATGGCAGAACCGTTCCCATCATGACCTTTGGCCCCATCAGCATTGCGCCGGCTTACCAGCGTCAGGGCTGCGGTACCATTCTCCTGCGATACTCAATGGACAGGGCCGAAGCGCTGGGTGCGGGCGCGCTGGCGATCACCGGTCATCTTGATTTCTACGGAAAATCCGGCTTCGTGGTGGCCAGCACAAAAGGCATTCATTACGCTGCAGGGCCGAGAAATGAGGCAGTTCCTTTTTTTCTCATCAAGGAGCTTAAGCCTCATTTCCTGAACGGCATCACCGGATCGTACAAGGAGCCGGAGGGTTATTTTGTGGATGACGCGGAAGCAGAAGCCTTTGACGCACAGTTTTCGCCAAAGGAAAAGCGAAAGCTGCCGGGACAACTGTTCTAACCGAAAAGAGACCAAGAATTTATTATTTTCAACAATAACAAAAAAGAGCCTGAAAGCACTGCAATCAGTGCGTTTCAGGCTCTTGTCATACTAACGAAAGTTATGATATTTTCTCATATACTATCGTATTTGCAGCAGAAATGAGTGAACATTATGAGACGTAACCAGCAGATTACTGCGCGAGCTGCTTTGCAATTTCCTCCGCAAAGTTCTCTTCTTTCTTCTCAATGCCTTCGCCCTTTTCAAAGCGAATAAAGCCCTTCACCGCAATCGTGCCGCCAAGCTCCTTGGCAACCGCTTCGACGTGCTTCTCAACGGAAACCTTATTTTCCTTGACAAAGGCCTGCTGCAGAAGGCAGTTTTCCTCATAATACTTGCCGACGCGGCCCTCTACCATCTTCTCAACAATGGCATCAGGCTTGGGCTTTGCGGACTTAGAGTTCTCTTCCTTGGCCTGAATCAGCAGAATCTCGCGCTCCTTGTCCAGGGTTGTGCTGTCCACATCTGATTTATCCAGGAACTGCGGACGCATCGCTGCAATCTGCATGGCGATATCCTTGCCCAGCTCTGTTACCTTATCGCTGCTCTTGAGATTGTCGGAAACAGCCAGATTCACCAGAACGCCAATTTTGCCGCCCATGTGAATATAAGGAACGCTCACGCCGTCGGCATAGCGACCGAAGCGGCGCACTTTAATATTTTCTCCGATGACCAGAATTTTCTCCTGCTGCATCTCGGTGATGGTTTTGTCGGTGCCGGGGAACTGTTTACCCATCAGATCCTCCAGATCAGCGGGGTTTTCCGCCGCGACCACCGCGGCGACCGACTGAACAAAGGACTGGAAGGTCTCATTTTTTGCCACGAAATCCGTCTCCGAGTTGACTTCAACCACGGCGCCAACGCCGTTCTGATCTACCAGCGCAACCACAATGCCCTCAGCGGCAATGCGTCCGGCCTTTTTCTGCGCCGCCGCGAGGCCTTTTTCGCGCAGGAACTCAATGGCCTTGTCCATATCGCCGTTAGAAGCGGTGAGCGCCTTCTTACAGTCCATCATGCCCACGCCGGTCATTTCGCGGAGGGTTTGCACGTCTTTTGCGGTAATAGCCATTTTCATTTTCCTCCCAACAATTATTCGGCAGTTGCTGCCCCGGCCTCTTTCACCTCGGCGGCAGCGGCGGCGTCGGCCCCCTGCTTGCCCTCCTGAACGGCATTGGCCATGACAGAGGCAATCAGGCGGATCGCGCGGATCGCGTCATCATTGCCGGGAATGACATAGTCGATTTCATCGGGATCGCAGTTGGTGTCAACAATAGCGACAATGGGGATACCAAGCTTGCGGGCTTCGTTGATGGCGTTGCGCTCCTTGCGGGGGTCAACGACAAACAGGGCGCCGGGGAGCTTGCGCATCTCGGCAACGCCGCCCAGATATTTCTCCAGCTTTGCGATCTCGCCCATATGCTTCATGACTTCCTTTTTGGGAAGCATATCAAAGGTGCCGTCCTCCTGCATCTTCTTAAGCTGGGCAAGACGGTCGACACGGCCACGCATAGTCTTAAAGTTGGTCAGCATGCCGCCCAGCCAACGGGCGTTGACAAAGTACATGCCGCAGCGGACGGACTCGTCCTTAATCGCTTCCTGAGCCTGCTTCTTGGTGCCGACAAACAGGATGCTCTGTCTGTTTTCGGAAATTTCGCGGACGAAGCGATAAGCCTCCTCCAGCTTCTTGACGGTCTTCTGCAGGTCAATGATATAAATGCCGTTGCGCTCCGTGTAGATATAGGTACCCATTTTGGGGTTCCAGCGGCGGGTCTGGTGACCAAAGTGTACGCCTGCTTCCAAGAGCTGTTTCATCGATACGACTGCCATAATCAATAATTCCTCCTTTAAATGTTATTACCTCCGGGCACATCATCCAAGCCGCTCCACCCAAAATGGGCACTGGAGCCCTGTCAGTATCCCGTGCGTAATGCCATGGTATTTTACCATATTATTTCCCGCTTTGCAATACTTTTTCACCGATTGATTTTCTGATGATCAGTTTCAAACCGGCAGTCTGCAAAAAAAGATCCGCCGACTGATGAATCATCTGCCAAATAGGCCGCTTATACGGCAGGTATTCAGCACATATTATATCAGTCGGCCGATTTGATTGAAGCAGATGGTTCAAACATCTGTCAGCTATTCTGGTTTGACAGCCTTCGTCGCGGCTTGCGCTGCTTTTCACCGCCTTCCACCAGAATAATGTCCTCTCCGAAGCGGCGAACCGCTTCCCACGGAAACACACGGTCCTCCTCCCGTCCCAGCAGCCCGAACAGACGGAGCCTGCCTGGAACCACCAGGGCGCAAACCCGTCCGGTCTCCAGATCCAGCTCCACATCGCCCACATATCCAAAACGGGTACCATCACTGATATCGATGATTTCCTTGCAGCGCAGCTCCATCATTCTGCTCTCCATGCGCTTACCCCATTTCATTATCGTTCCTTTTCGTGTATAATGTATGCACATTACAGCCTGTACTATGTACTTTTCATTGAGGTGGAAGCAATATGCTACGATTGATGCTTCGGAAACTCTGGCAGCGCCGGCAAATCAGAATTTTTTGTGTGCTTCTTGCGGTGATACTGGCTTTCTTTGCGGCGCTCTACATTTCTCAGACTGCCATTGCCCACCGGGACGACTATTTTACCCCTGACTATCCGGAGGTGGATCTGTCGGAGCTGCTGCGCCAATCCGAGTTGAGCGGCGACGACTATAATACCCTCTTTCTTCAGACCGGACTTGGACGTTCAGCGGTGGACGCGCTGCTGGCGCAGGGAGACTCCGGACAGGAGCGGCTTCTCACCATTCAGGAACAGTTCTTCGCCTCCCCTTCCGTGGAGTGCCAGCCCCTTTTGGGATGGCTTACCCGCGAGGATCATCAGGTTACGGAGGCCGGCGAAATCACCTATGGCCCGGAGCTTGTGGATTTGCAGCCTGGAGACCTTCTCCTGACGCTGTCCACCCACACCTGCGGCTGGCGGCACGGACACGCGGGTATTGTGGTGGACAGTGCGGGAAGCGGCACTTCCCTTGAATGCGTAGTACTGGGAACCGATTCCACACTGGTGGACGCATCCCACTGGCGGGCCTATGCCAATTACGCGGTGCTCCGCGTGAAGGGGGTTACGTCGGAGGAGCAGAGTGAGGTCGTATCCTATTCTCTGGAGCATTTGCTGGGCGTGCCCTATCATCTGACCGCAGGCTTTATCGGCACGAAAAAAGCACCGGAGACCGATTACTGGGCATTCGGTCTTCAGTGCTCCTATTTGGTTTGGTATGCATGGAACCATATGGGCTATGATCTGGATTCCGACGGCGGTCGTCTGGTGACCACCGCAGACATGCTCCACAGCGATCTGTTGGAGGTAGTTCAAGTCTTTGGCTTCGACCCCCGTGAATTTCTGAATTGAAACAGCGCTTTGAGTACCAGGATCGCGGCCATCCCCAGTACCAGGCCGATCAAGACGCCAAGCAGCGTGCGCTGGGTCGAAATTAAAACCGAGGCTCGGATATGGCAAAAAGTGTTTGTCACATCCGCAAATCCAAGACACGCCAGAAACAGGAATGGCGCGGCCCACCCCCTGCCTGCACGCCCCGCCAGATAGACCCCCACTGTCAAGGCCGGCCATGCAATCAGGAACTCCTTGAGTCTGGGACGAATGGGAAGCAGATTTTCCAGCCAGTTGCGAAAACGCAGCACAGGGGTTGCTCCCCGCAGCACACCGGAGTCCCCGGTGCCTAGCACAAAAACTACAACGCCTAACACCAGTATCACGGCGCACACGGGAAGCAAAAGCCTGCCACTGCGCCGAACGGCCTTCGCTCCGTTTAACAACTGCCCGCGCAGAGGCTCGCCTGGCTGGAAGATCAGCTCCCGTGCGGTGATAAACAATCCGAAAAGCAATGGCAGCGCCTGACTCGCCTTCACTCCGGAAAAAGATTGAATGACAAGCTCATACACGGAGGAGGACAAAATTCCCCCGATAAACGCGGCTCCCAGCAGCGTAATGGCCAAGCTGGTTAAGCTACAGAAGGCAACCTCACCAAACACCGCTTCCGCCCCACGCCCGACAGGGTGTTGTTTCACCCGGAAAACAAGCCATTTGGCCGCGAGGCAGGGAAAAATGACCGATGCGCCAAAGGCCATGCCCTTCTGCATCAGCAGGGGCACCAGCCACCATCCCGCAGCGGTTACCATGGCCGCCGCGCCATAGAGCGCATAGCCGATCCAGCGCTTCAACGGCACCACGCTCTCCAGCAGCAGGATACCGCCCGCCGCGATACCGAGATAGGCCAGCAGCAACAGCGCCCGATTGGGGCTATAAGGCATTACGATGCTGAAGGAATCGCCAAGGGTAATCGAGTGCTCCCCAATCCTCTGCTCCAGTTCCTGAAGCACATGGGCGTATTCGTCCAGATTACCCACAACTTCTCCTGTTTCCGCGGAGACAAAAGGCGTCATCCAAAGAACCCTGGCGTTCCGGTCCGTGACGGCCCGATAAAAAATATTTTCAATCTCCTGCGCCCCGTCATAGCCATAGGCGCCATAGCGGGCGGCGTACTCCGGATACAGATAAAACACCCGCGCCATTGTATTGCTGGACGTCAGAGAATCAAAACCCGGAATGGGATTGTGCTCATATTGCTGATGATCCTCCACCAGTCCGACGGTCATTCCGCTGTCCTCCAGCCCGGCGACCGTGCCTCCCATCGAAAGATACAGCGGATAAGTGGCCTGCAGCGTGGTTTTCCAGTCATTTAGGGTTTCAACGGTCATGGTTCCCGTGGGCGCGAGAATCAGACCCAGCCCGGCATGCTCCACCTCTTCAGCCGTGGACGCGGAAAAGGATTGATCATCATCCGTGAGAATAATCGCGGCGACGCCCATTTCCTTCAGACGGGTCAGGCATTGCTCCTCGGAATTGCCGCCGCTGCGGGCCAGTGTCAGAACGTCATCATAGGACATGACAACGGATACTTTGTTGTTATTGGTTTCGTTTCCAACGCGAAGCCCCAGCAAAACCATGGTAGCCATAAGCCCCATCAGAACAATTCCGGCAAAGATGACTCGGGAATGAAACCAAGGCTTCATACCGCACCTCCCTTTCAATCGCCGGGCAGCGCGCCGATTCATCCATGAAGCAACCGGCCGTTTTACCGCCTGGCGGCTCTCCGGCCCGTATTCCAATGAACCGGCGCCTCCGAACAGCGCACAGCGCAAGTGCGATGATGTTATGAGCCTTTAGAATCACCTTCGACGCCTGCGTTTTATTAAGACTATTATATGACGCATCTCGAATAAAGCTGAATGTCCTTCAGAGGAAAAACCTGTTCAAACGCGGCTTTTTGAGGCAAAATCATGGCGAAACAGCTCACCGGACAGCGGCAGTCATGGCGTCCAAAGCATGCTGAATCGGGTATAAAAGTATCGCAAACGGCAAAATAAGTTGATTTCGCGTCTAAAATTGGCAGTTTTCCAGCTTTATCAAATGCAATGAAAATCGCGTGTATTGAGTAATATTATATCGGAATGGAACACTTCTGTCAACTTCAACGCCAACGCTGAAAAAAACACTGAACCTTAATCATTCCGGGTTTCCTGTGCCAGTTGGCGCAGACGCGCCCTGTCAAGCACCGTCACGCCCCCCCGGGACAAAGAGACAATTCCTTCCCCGGAAAAATATTTCAGCATTCTGCTGACCACCTCCCGGGCGCTGCCCATGTATTTTGCAATCTGTTCATGGGTCATCCTGATTTCACCGCCAGTGGTCTTGGATAACTCGTCCAGCAGAAAAATTGCCAGTCGTCTGTCAAAGCTCATAAATAAAATTTGCTCCATCGCCCACATCACATCGGAAAAGCGTGTGGTGGCCAGTTCATAGCCGAAGCTTTTCATGTAAATATTCTTGTCCGCCAAACGATGATAGACCGAGGAATTCACCAGCAACAGTTCAGAATTTTCCTCCGCGTCTATAAAAATGTCAAACGTAATGGCATCCAGCACACACGATGCCGACAGAATGCAGACGTCCCCCTGGAACAGGCGGTAAAGGGTGATATCCTTTCCGTCCTCAGAGAGCATATAAGCCCGGAGCTGGCCGCTTTTCACCAAAAGAACACCGACACAATCGTTGCTTCCTCCGTGGACGTTCATCCCCTTTTGATAGACCGCAGTCCCCGAGCTTTCCAGGAACTGCCGCTTTTCCTGTTCGGATAAATGAGGCCAAAAGGAAAAATAGCGCTCAAAAAGAGCATTGTTTTCTTCCATATCCATCATCTAATTTCCCTCCATAACTCCATTATACTCCGGCATCAAGTCCCCAGACAATATTTTTTGCAGCATTCCTCTCTAAATCTTTGTCTGCAAAGAGTCAGGCGCGTCGCTCGATTCGCGAGTCCATGTACAACTTCCGGTCAGACCGCTGCGCGGAACATCATGATCCTTAACATAGGGACTTGCACTTGCTCCATATAGTGAGTGGGGGTGTTGCTATGCTGCTGTCGCCATTAATTTATTTGATGCTTAACAGTCTCTTTGTCACGCTGCGGCTCTCGGGAGGAGGATCGTTTCCCAGGCCTCTGAAAGCGGATGAGGAGCGGGAATGTCTGGAACGAATGCTTGCGGGGGACATGGAGGCGCGTAATGTTCTGATTGAGCACAACCTTCGTTTGGTTGCACATATTATTAAAAACTGATAAAGCGGAGGGAGGATTTTTCCCGCTGAAAGCATATGTCCTGTGGGTCTCCAAATTTCAGATGTATCTCCAGATGAATATTCTCTTTCGTGCTGTCCCTCTTCACCACGATATGGTCCAGTATGGTCGCCACCAGCTCGGAGTTGACGCCGTCGGCAAAATCAAGCTCCCGCTGGAGGGCGGCCTTTATCTGTTCCAGATTCTCTGCGGTGGTGGCGGACTTTGACTGCTCCGATTTTAATATTTCCAGCTTGTTTTGAATCGTAAGTAACTGTTCGTTAAAGCCGTCGTTGCGGCTTTTGAATTCCGGGATGCTGATGACCCCCTCCATGCTCATCTCCAGGAGTCGGTCTTTTTTCGCGTTGATTCCCGCAATTTCTGTTTCCAGCTTTTCCGCGTGGTGCTGGTAGTTGTGCTCGTCGGGCGCATTTTTAATGACGGCAATTAGCGCGTCAATGATCGCTTTTTTATCCCATGTGAGGCCGGTGAAAATCTTTGCCATGATCTCGTCTAACTCCGTTGTGCGCAGCTGCGGTGCGGCACAGGCGGTGCGCCCGCGCTGACGGTAAACGCGGCACTGCCAGACCTCCTTGCTGCCTTTGGCGCTGGACAACACCTGCCGGTGGAAGCTGGTGCCGTGCTCCTCGCAGATAACCTTGCCGCTGTAAGCGTAGCGGTTATGGAACTCCGCCGCGCTTTGGTGGGACTGCATCTGTACGCTGCGGGATTTGTAGAGGGCGTTCGCCCGGTTCCAAAGCTCCTCGGATACGATGGCGGGTACGCTGGGGTCTGGATAGGTGACCCACTCGCTTTCGTCCAGAAAGGCGTTCTTTTTGCTGCGGTAGTCAATGGACTGAGTCTTGTTGCCGCAGTACCAGCCCTTATATTTAGGATTTGTGAGAATGTGCCGGATGGTCAGCACGTTAAACTCGTTGCCTTTCCTGCTGGTGTAGCCCATGTCGTAGAGCGTCTGCGACAGACGGCGGATGCCAAGTCCTTGATTGGCGTAGAGGTCAAAGATCAGGCGCACTGCCTCGGCCTCTTTCTCGTTTATGGTCAGCTTGCAGTCTCTTTTGTCATAGCCCCATATCTTGTCGTTTCCCAGCACGCGCCCGTTGCGGATCGACTGGCGGAATCCGAATTTTAAGCGTTCGGAGAGCTTTCGCACCTCGTCCTGGGCTACGCCCGCCATGACGACCAGCCGGAACTCGCTGTCCGGGTCCAAGGTGTTGATGTTGTCGTTTTGAAACAACACGCCCACGTTGTGCTCCAGCAGCTCCTGCGTATACTTGATACTGTCCAGCGTACTACGGGAAAAGCGGGATATTTCTTTCGTGATGATGAAGTCGAAGCGCCCGATTTTGGCGTCCGCGATCATCCGATTGAAACTATCCCGCTTTTTTGTACTTGTCCCTGAGATGCCCTCGTCAATGTAGCCCTCGACGAAAACCCAGTTTAGCTTGCTTTTGATCAGCTCCGTGTAGTATTGTATCTGATTTTCAAGGCTGTTTAACTGCTCATATTTCTCCGTGGACACTCTTGCGTAGAAGGTGACCCGAAGCGGCAGGTCGAAAATCGACCGCCCCATCCGCATCTCAGCCCGTATTTTGCGTACTTCCACTCGTCTCTCCCTCCTTTGTCAAGCACACAGGATACCACAACATCTCCGGCAAGTCTATCGAAGAAGCCAACGAATTTCTGGCCGATTTGTACGTCGCTTCCGATATAAGCCCAAGCTCAAAAACCCGTCCCAGCAGAACGGTCAGAATGTCTCTCTGTGTGCTTTCCAAAATGATCACCTCCTTAAAGTCTATGGCTTTGGGATATAAAAAATGCCGGACAGCCAAGCCGTCCGGCAAATCTAAAGGAAATAGAATTAGACCTTTTCCGAGAAGTTTTAGACTTGTAAGCACGAAAGTAAGCGCTCGGCTATTTTACCCACTGAGACATAATGTTCCAGAACCCTGCAAAATCCCAACGTCCCGCTTCGACCGTCCAAACTTTGATGCCGTTACAGTCGAAGAATGCTGCCGCGAAGGGTGATTCATACGGTGTACGAGCGAGGCAGTCAAGCTCGTACACAAGAAGGATGTCAAATTTCCCATTTTCCGCCCCTGCACGCAGTTCGAGCCATGCATCATCAGTATCTAATGCAACATCATCATTTGCCGCCTCCGCTTGCCAAAACTCGCGGAAAACAAACCAGCGTCCGAGAATACCGGCGATGATACGGAACACATAAACCCGTTTAACGACGTAGCTTCCACCAACTGGTTTTATGACAGCGTCCTGTACGTCTATGAGCAAGGCCTTATGACCGGGACGGGTGCGGATACCTTTGACCCAGATGGCGGCGTTACCCGCCAGCAGCTCGCCGTGCTGCTGTATAATTACGCGAAATATATGGGGTATGATGTTTCCGCCAGCGAGGATACAAATCTTCCGTCTTACGGCGACGCGTCCGATATTTCTTATTACGCGTTTACCGCCCTGCAATGGGCCTGCGGGGTCGGCATCCTGCAGGGCGACACAGAGAGAAATCTGAAACCCCAGGGTTCCACCACTCGTGCCGAAATCGCAGTGATTATCGAGCGCCTTGCCGAGTTGCGCATCAAATAGGAATAAAATAATCATGGGAAAAGAGGACGGATACGGTTTCGAGTTTTTACCGGAACAATATCCGCCCTCTTTATATATGCGCAAGATGATTTAATCTAAGAGGCTTATTGTCACACAGAGACCGCCCTGCTGACGCTAATGTTAGCATATCGCTGCGGGCAGGGCGATCCCTGTGGCATCTGGCATTAAGATTTTTGCTTCTGTGCTTTATTCGACACTACTCCCCAAGCACTATGGGCGACTGCCTGAACTGCGGTTAGCTTCACCGCATCATGGGAATCCCACCCCCGCCAGGATCGCTGTCGGCTGCTCTCATTGCTTGGTCCCCCGATCAAGGGGGGCTGTGACTGAGCAGAAGTATCATTGTAGGCTGACAGGGTCATTGCAAACAGCTTGCCATCGGCTGTTTTTCGGACGGATGGTATACGCTTTGCACCTTAATTTGGCCGTCTTTTTATAAAAGCAGTGGAGAGTGAACGAACTGATTTTGGTAGCTTCGTGATTCATCCGCTCTTTTACAGGTGGTCTTGGCGCATCCTCCGAGGTCACTGTCCCTCATCGGGCCTGTCAGCTAACGTATTCAGGTTATCGGATATGAAGTTTTCAAGGATCACCGGGAGCTTAAAAAACCCCCTCACTTCTTACTGGGAAAAAGTGAGGGAGTTGAGAACCGAAAATTTTAATTATTTTCTATTATTTTTTTGAGCTTACTCAAAATCTTATGCCGGCGCTT
>Ga0316604_10000979_pt1 | contig 28515 bp, 22 predicted proteins | sample OWC_soil_day20_C_FD_207650 | JGI IMG/M metagenome (GOLD analysis project Ga0316604, IMG submission 207650) | Wetland soil microbial communities from Old Woman Creek delta, Ohio, United States - OWC_soil_day20_CT | ecosystem: Environmental > Terrestrial > Soil > Wetlands | place: USA: Ohio... | reverse complement strand
TACGGCTTCGCCGACTACATCGGCGTCGGCGACATCATCGCGCATACCCAGGGCGGCTACTTCCACGATGGCATCATCACCGAAACCGCCGTCAGCTGGCTGCGCAGCAAGGCCGGCAACCTGAACAGCCAGGGCAAACCGTGGTTCCTCGCGGTCAACCTGGTCAATCCGCACGACATCATGTTCTACAACACGGACCAGCCGGGCAAGAAGGTCCAGGAGGTGGGCAACCTGACCCATCTCAACCACGATCCGGCGCATGCGCTGTATGCCAAGACCTGGCCGACCCGTCTGCCGGCCAGTTTCAACCAGCCGCTCGACGCCCCAGGACGGCCGCCGGCCCATGCCGAGTACAATCGCGCCAACGACGTCATGCTCGGCGCAATCCCGGAAAACGAAACCTGGCGCTGGCACAAGCGCCACAACTATTACCTGAACTGCCTGCGCGACGTCGATCGTCACGTCATGGCACTGCTCGACGAGCTCGACGCGAACGGGCTGGCCGACAACACCATCGTCGTCTTCACCTCGGATCATGGTGAACTCGACGGCGCTCACCACCTCTCCGGCAAGGGCGCCACCTCCTATCGCGAGCAGAACCATGTGCCCCTGATCGTCTCCCACCCGGCCCATGCCGGCGGCCGGCGCTGCCGCGCGGTCACCTCGCACCTGGACATCGTACCGACCCTGATCGGCCTGAGCGGCGCCAGTCCGGAGAAAAAGGCAGGGATCCACCAGAGCCTGCCCGGCAAGGATTTCTCGGGCCTGCTCGCCGCGCCGGACAAGGCCGGCCACGCCGCGGTGCGGAAAAGCTCAAGCAGGGCGCCCTGCGTCCCAACCTGATGAAGCGTGGCGCGATCCGCAGCGTTTTCGACGGCCGCTACCAGTTCACGCGCTATTTCTCGCCCAAGGAACACAACCGGCCAACAAACCTCGACGAATTACTGCGCCTCAACGACGTCGAGCTCTACGATCACGAGAGCGACCCGCACGAACTGAACAACTTGGCGCAGGAACTGCAAAAGCACGCCGCCCTGTTGATTGCGATGAATGCCAAACTGAACAGGCTGATCGATGCCGAAGTTGGCGAGGATGTCGGGCAGATGCTGCCCGGCGGCGTCGATGGCGGCTGGGTGGCGACGCCCGCGGTCAACGACCTCTAGGCCCTCGCCCGGCGGGCAGCCTAGCCAGCCCGTCCCTTGGCCGCCAGGTGATCGAACAGCGCCCGGGCGGCCGGGGTGAGGCACACACGCGAACGGATGCAGAGCTGCAGGTCGCGTGGCGCCCAGTCGCCGGTGATCTCGACGATGCAGAGGCCGTCGGCTACTGCCGAACGCGGCACCATGCCGATGTCGACACCGGCCGCCACCACCCCAATGTCCGCCTGGCCGGCCGCCACTGCTTGAAGGATCGCCGGGCTCGGCTGCTCTTCCAGGCTGACCCGGATACGCGGCTGTTCGCGCAGTTGATCGCATTGGTATTGGCGAACACCGTGACCTGGCTGTTCAGGCCGCTGGCATAGGGTGCCAGGTCGGCATGCATCTGTTCGAGCTGGGCAAAGACCTGGCGGGCATGGCGGAGCAGCGATTCGCCGGCCGCCGTCGGCGTCAGGCCGCGATGATGGCGGGCGAAGAGCGGCACGCCGAGCGCCGCCTCCAGTTGGGTCAGCCGGTGGCTGGCCGAGGAGGGCGCCAGATGGACGCGGTCGGCGGCGCGGGTCAGGCTGCCGCTGTCGGCAATGGCGGCCACCAGGCGCAAATCGGGAAGGTCGTAGTACATGGTTTCGTCCATAACGAACGCAGACTTTGAATATTACCAATTGCCAAGCCATTGGGTGCCGTATTCAATGGATACCTGCCATTTACCGACCGAGAATGACTTTGCAAAAATCGAATGCCTGGAAAGACAGTAGCGCCGCCGGGGCCGCTCTCGCCCTGCTCGCCGCCTTCGGTTTTTCGCTGAAAGCCATTTTCGTCAAGACGTTTGTCAAGTACACCAAAATAGCAAGCCCTACCCATGACTGATCAGAAGAATTACAGGCTTGGATTTTGGCTTGCTATTGGTGCTGCAGCTGGCTTCTCTGCGAAAGCTATTTTCGTCAAGCTTGCGTATTCATTGCCTAATACGGCATTGCAAGGTGCAGCAGCCGTTGACGCAGTTACGTTGTTGACACTCCGCATGTTGTTTGCAGCACCAGCTTTCGGCGTCGCAGCGCTTCGTACTCGGGGCGCAAATACCTTGGATTTGAAACATTGGCTTGCATTGGTTGTGGTCGGGCTGGCGGGTTACTACGGCGCTAGCATTCTCGACTTCTGGGGGCTGGCCTACATTTCTGCCGGACTTGAACGCTTGATCCTGTTCACCTACCCCAGCCTCACCTTGTTGATCAGCGTTATATTTTTTCACAAGCGTTTGAACGGCCGTGATTGGCTGGCGCTACTACTAACATACATCGGAATTTCAGCCGCCTTTGCCCATGACCTGCATTTGGCTGCAGATAGCACGGTTATTTGGACCGGCGGCGCGTTGGTATTCCTTTCCAGCCTCTCATACGCAATTTACTTGGCGGGAGGGGGTGAACTCATTAGTAGGCTGGGCAGTGGGCGCTTCACCGCGTTGGCGATGGCCGTGGCAACGGTTGCAACCCTTGCTCACTACTGCATCAGTCGGCCTTGGGCGGAGATACTGAACCAACCATGGCAGATTTATGGCTTGGCTTTTGGTATGGCTGTGTTTTCGACCGTTGTACCTGTCTTTATGCAGTCGGCCGCGATAAAGCATATCGGGGCAGGCCGGGCATCCATGATCGGAATGCTCGGTCCGGTAGCAACGATTGCCCTGAGCTGGTGGCTTCTCGCCGAACCCATTTCATTCTGGCAACTTGGCGGTGCAGCCATCGTCATTGCCGGAGTTGCCCTGATTGGCAAACGGTAGTCCTGCGCAGACAAGATCGGAAGCCATCGACTAAGGGGTGGAAACCAGCAAGGCAAGCATGAGTCCAGCGAGGACGCCATCACCTCTCGTCCAGTTGCACTGATGCCATATCAGATACCACCGCCGTCAGCCTTGCGCAGAAGGGTGCCGAAACAGCGTTTTCCTCCTGCGCAGATAAGACCGGAAACCATCGGCTGAGGGGTGTGGAAACTAGCAACGTGAGCATGGCCCCAGGAAAGAATGCCGTCGCCTTTCGCCCAGTTGCACTGATGCCATATCAGATACCACCGCCGTCAGCCCTACGCAGAAGGGAGCCGAAATAGCATTTCCCTCCTGCGCAGACAAGACCGGAAATCGTCGACTAAGAGGGGAATCCGGCAAGGTGAGCACGGCTCCAGCGGAGGACGCCATCGTCTCCACCTGATTGCACTGATGCCGTATCAGATACCAACACCATCAGTCCTACGCAAACCTTTGGACAGCCTACGATAGCCCAGCCACTTTCGCAGAGTGCCCGTTTTGGCAGATCGCGCGCCCGACCTTGCTCTGGGTAGACAGTGCCGCGACCGCCCTAACCGCTTTCGGCCGAATCATCTGTCTAGGCTGATTTGACATCCTCAGACCCTCTTGAATCAGCGCGAGTCGTTTGTGACGCCTTTTTGAATTTTTGCCTATACCAGGAATGCCCACCAGGCCGAAGCCTTCGATCCGGTGGGTGAATTCCGCGGCGGAGGGCCAGCAAGCTCCCCGCCCGGGCTCATCCAAATACTCTAAAAGGTCTCAGTATGTATCTCACCGCCCAGCAATTGTCGCCCTGCGTCGTCCAGCCTGTGCACTTCACGCGCGAGGAAGTCCAAGCGCTTTGCCCCTGGCTGGTTCGCCTGGACGACGAAACGCTCGCCCATCGGCACTACGTTCCCCATCACTCGCCCTTGGCTCGAGCCTGCCTCGCGTCGGAAGGACACGTGGCGCCGTTGCTCGACTACGCCCTCACTCCTGCCCGGCCGGTGCTCATCATTGGCTTGCCGCCTTCCTTCGAGGACCACCTGGATGAGGTAGCCTGTCAGGCGCCCGCCCCCTATTGGACCACGAACTTGAGTCTGACACGCGCGACGGCATTGGTCTGCTGGGAAGCTCCCAACGAGGCCTGGCCGTTCAGTTTTTCCCTGTGCAGGGCGATGTATTCCGAGCTGCTGTCCTGGAGGGAACCGATAGCCCCCGGCCAACTCCTTCACTTCCCCTCCCGGCGCCAGACCGTCATCGTGGTGAGTGGGAACCGGGTGGCGGTAGGGGGGTTCTGGCTGACCGAGAACGACCTTTATGGCGCCGCGGCATGCGATGGTGCGGTCGCCAGCTGGAACCCCCACGATGACCATACCCCGGAGGAAATTGCCGCCGCCATCGCCCAAGCGAAGGCAAATGGCATCGAATGGGTCGGACTCAACTATCTGCACGAATACGACGACGAGGTGCCGGGATTTACCCTGGCAGGGTATTGCGATGTCCGCCACGACCCTGTCCCCAATTATGGAGAAACGCTTGCAACCCCGCCGTTGGCCTTGGTCAGCGAAGAAGACATCTGACCTGAAGGAATGGAAATGAACCTCGAACGTGTATTGAGCCATTTGCGCGCCGTCCCCGAAGACCGGAAGGAGCACCTCGTCGAAGCCGTCCTGAACTATTTCCCCATCTTGGTGGCTTTGGTTGACTCCGCCCACGAACAGCTTTTTGACGACTGGTGCGTCTACATTCAACCGGCGGCGGAGGACTGGGCGAGGTCTTATCCGGAAGAACCGGAAACCGAGCCGCTGGATGCGGACATTCAGCTTGTGATGAAGCACTGCACCCAGATAGACGGCCTTCTGGAAGCCATGTTTGCCGGCCTGGTGGCCACTCCCTCAACAGCGTAAACCGTGGCTTTGTCCCCGAGTCGCCGAACCAGAGCCACTCGGGGGCGATCTGGCTCCCTCAACAGCCCAGCGGCGCGTTGCTACAGCGTCGTTGCCGGGGTGAGCCAAGCGCAGACGTGCCTAAGAGGGGCCGTCTGCATTTCCAACCCCCTAACCCCATCCCCGACGCGATGAGGGCAGAAACGACGTGATGGTTCAGGACATAGACCGGGTTTAATGCGATTGGGGCCCCAAAAGGTGGCCCATGCTGTCCCTGCCTGACTTGATTGTGCCTCGTCTGCCGAGGCGCCCCTACTGTAGCGACAATGTGAAACGCGGCCTCATCATTCGGCCGCCGGAACAAGCTTTGGAAAGGAGCTACCTCCAGCTCAATCCGCCCATCCTGTGGCATTGGTTTGTGTTCGACATCGACGAGCCGATGGCGGCCCTGGCCTGGGAAAAGGCCAACCTGGCGCCGCCCAATTGGATCGCCGTCAATCCGGCGAATACGCATGCGCATCTCGGCTACCTGCTCGAGGTGCCGGTCATCACCGCCCCTGAGGCGCGCGACAAGCCGCTGCGCTACGCTGCGGCCATCGAGGCGGCGTTTCGCCTTGCGCTGGGCGCCGATCCGCGCTACACCGGCTTCATCGCCAAGAATCCGCTGTCACTGGCCTGGAAGACGTGGTTCCTGCATGCGGAACCCTATACGCTCGACTATCTGGCGGAATGGGTGACGTTGTCTCGGACCCCGTCCCCGTCGGTGGTGCCGAGCGGTCTATGGCGCAACGTGCAGCTTTTTGATTCGATACGGCAATGGGCCTACAGCCTGGTCCGGGTCTATCAGGACACAGGTGCCGCTATGGAGTTATGGTTCCGGGCCGTACAGCGGGAAGCGGAGATGGTCAATCAGCGGTTCGAGACACCGTTGATGCTGCCCGAGGTCCGGGCGACGGCCAAGTCGGTTGCCAAATGGACGTGGCAACGCTTTTCGGCGGAAGGCTTCAGCCGGATTCAGCAGGCTCGGGCTCGACGGCGCTGGGCGCAGGTCCGGGAACCTTCGCAGGAACAGTCTCAACCCTGGCTGGGCTTGGGAATTTCCCGGCGCACGTACTTCAATTGGAAGAAGGCGGGCTTGTTGCCGGGGTGCTATGACGCGTAAGGGTGGAGGCTAGCCTCGTACTCCTTCCGTGTCTCGCTTCGGCTACGACCAACCATTCCTGTCGTGTTACTAATGTCGTTATCAGTAACACGCCCGCCACACCTGGCAGGGCGTCAGTTGCCGTAAGGCACAGAAGGCAAAAGCAGCGGACTTCACATGCCTGTTTCTACGGGTGAGGGCAGCTCAAGGAAAGCTTGGCTGGCAGTGCCCATCACCCGGGCGGTCAGATCGGCCCCGGAGACGTCCTCGTATCTAGCCGGGATTTTCTCCTTGAGTCTAAAGAGTCGCTGGTTGGCAGTCCTGGTCAACTGGCCGTAGGTCGTCGCCAGCACGCGGCCCCTCAACACACCTTCCTCTCGGATTTCCTTCTCTTTGGAGGTCTTCTGGGCAATCTCGTGTCCGACGACAAAGGCCTTGAAGACTGGTGTTCCGTCAATGGCGCCGCTCCCGAGGAAATCCTGGATGTAGCCATCGGCCTGGTTCATCTCGTCTCGCCCGATAGAGGACTTTCCCTTTTTCAACTCGATGATGAGCACGTCGCTGATCTTCATCAGCCCCGAGTCGCCGGAGTCGAAAATCTCGGTCCCAACCACCGAGCATGTAGCGTCCGATAGAACTACGATGTCCGGCCGCTGGCTTGCATTGTGAAAGGCCTCGGTGGAGACCCTCTTACCGAATATCTTCTGGGTGGCAGTCCTCAGACTCACGTTCGAGGCGTACTCGCTGCTATCGAACTCGGGGCCGAAAAGCCACCTTGCCTTCGTCACAAGAGGATGCAGGGTGTGCAGTTCGTCCGTCGCCGGATCCCCGCAAAGCTTCTCGATGGCAGCAACCACGGCAAGGCGGTGATCTATCTCATCAAGCACCGATAGGGCGTCCCTGACAGTCCATTGGCCGAGCAGCCTGTCGAGGCCCTCAATGTCTGACTCGTCGAGCCTTGTCAGTTTCTCGAGCAGGGCCGCCCCGCCCCTCGCTTTCTCAAGGTTCATAACGGCCTGCACGGCTGCGGAGAGAGCGTCCTGCTGGATGGTCGGTACCGCCTTGACCAGTTCCTGCGTGAAACTGGCTACCTCCATGCGGCCCAGCGGCGTGAGTGCCCTGAACTGCTCCCTTTTACGGACAAGAACCTCCTCAGAACTCTCCTCAACCATTGTCGCCGAAAGCTTGGAGAACATCTCCTGGGCGTACCGTCGCACCTCGGCAAACAGCGCGTCAGTTCTCCCACCTGCCTTGAAGCGTGACCAGTCCGGCTCCAAATCGCCTGTCCACTCGTCGTCTGCCTTGACTACTATTGAGTACCGCTTGGCAAACCTCGCCCTGCCATCAACCACCGCCTCAGAACCTACAACCCAGCCCGGTGTTCCAACGAGTCGCCCATTCACCCAGAAGGCGACGCCCTGGTAGAGGGTCGATTTGGCCGCCCTCGTCGAATCGACCACAAAGGCCTCGGCGGACGGGCAGCCTGGGATTTCCAGCATGGCACGCTCGATGAGTCCTGACTGGTCGGCTAGAGATACGGACTGGCCATTGACCCGCACCACGAACTGCGGGTCGTGAAGAAATCTTGCGGAGAGGATTTCCCGGATCCGGTCGGGGTCTGGCAGGTGGCGATTCACCACGACGGACAGGGTCGTCCCGCTTCCGGTCCGCAGGAACGGGGTCTCGCTCTCGATCCTGAAAGGGTTCTCCGCGCTTTGCGTGCCAATAACGTACGACGTTCCCTTGCCTCCACGCCACGTCTCTACGAGATAGGTGTCTGCGAAACAGAGGAGACCGTGCCGCCCGACCCCGTTGCGTCCGTATGCGCGGCGTCGCCAATCCTTTCGTTCCGGCGGAAATTCCACGTTCGCGCTTTGGTGCTTAAGCCGGTCATAGCCCAACTTCATCCAGCGTCCCCTGAACTGGGCCGCACTCATGCCGTGCCCGTCGTCCTTGACAACGAGCGTCCCCTCCCTGACGGCAGGTATCGTTAAATCGACCAGCGATGCCCCCGCGTCCCACGCGTTTGCCACCAGTTCGGTCAGGGCTATGTCGGGATCGTGGGCGATGCGGCCCAGCGTCCTGACGAGGTAGTCTTCCTCGAATAGGGAGCCGAACCCGCCCTCTTTCTTCCTTGTCCTTGCCATAAATTAGCCCCTACTCTACTTTCCTTCGAGATCGTCCAAAAACTCTGACGATGGAGCGGTGCCACTGACCAACAGGCGGTCCCGCGCCCTCGTGCACGCCACATAGAGCAATTGCCGCTCGGTGTCGTAAACCTCCTGCAAATCGCCATCATCTCCGACCGTTTCAATCCGCTCCTGCAATGGGATAACCTCATCATCGCAGGCCATTACAGCCACTGCGCGAAACTCAAGTCCCTTTGCAAGATGCATGGTACAGACCGACACATGGTCATGCTCGGTGGCCACATGCTCATCAAGAACTTGGTAGGGCATGTCGGCGAGACGAACAGCTTCCTCCGCCCGACTGATTTGTGACTCCGAGCGCACGAACACCCCAATCTCATGCGGTAGGATGCCGGAGTTTCCACATTCGGTGAGCCAGCGTCCGACGACTGCGCTTTCCTCCGCAGCGTCACTCAAAATCTGAATTCGTGGTGGGGGACCATTGAATACTGATACGGTATCGCTCCGATCTTCGGTATTGCCATCGACATCGCTCACGGTAGGACCAAGCAACCGGTCCGCCTGGCTGCGAATCTGGTGCGACGTTCGATAATTAACACGCAGCGTCCGGGATCGTCCGCGCACATCTACGCCTAGCGCCTTCCAAGAAAACGGCTGCTGGAAGATGCGCTGCCCAAGGTCACCGGCAAAAAACAGCGCGTTGGGTCGCAGTTTTCCCTCTCCGCCGCCCAGTGCGACCAAAAAACGCAAATGCGGGATTCCGACATCCTGTGCTTCATCCACTACGACGAAGTCGAAGACAGGATTACTCCTTTTCCTCAAGGCATTCGTCAATGCACTGAACAACCCGGAAGCAGTGATCAGTCCCTTTTCATGTAAGCCAAACCGGACGCACTCGAAGATAGCCCATAGCACCGCACGCTGAGCTTCTGGCAATCTAGTTTTGCGGCCAAGACGGACGACGTTCCGATATGCTTCCCAATTTTCAAGCTGCCAGGCGTCGACCACGTGTTCCCATTCACTCAGCAGAAAGTGACCGCCAAACTTGTGTCCAGCCACTGCTTTAGCGGCATCACCCAAGAGCTGGCGGATGTCATCATGGGACGCTAGTTTTGCTGGGCCAACATGAGTTTTGTGCAATCGCAGCCCAATGGCTTCAAGGGAATACACGTCGATCCGCTCGGCGAGGCGCGGCTCATGGGTTAGCAGTCGATTGAGCTTGGATTGCAGGGCATTGGCCAGAGTATCTGAAAATGTGGTTAGCAAAACGCGCGCATCGGGATGTTGGCGCGCCAGATAGGCTGCTCGGTGCAAGGCAACAATTGTTTTGCCAGTACCAGCTGAACCGGATACACGCGCAGGACCGCTGTAATCCCGCTCAACCCACTGACGTTGCTCGGGGTGGAGAAATACTGTCCATTTCTCCCACGGATAGTCGAGGGCACGCTGCAATTCCTCGACATTGCTCATCACCCGGAATCGGCGCTGTGCGTCGGGGTGATCAAATGGATTGTCCGTCGAAGCCGTCGGCACGCGAGGCTTACCACCCGTCGCTAATTCCAGAAGCGCTTCGGCTGCTTCCGCGGGCAAATGATCAGAGAGTGAGAGCAGCGTGTCTTCGGTGGCTTGAATCACGTCCGGCAACCACTCCAGCGGAACCCCATAGCTTAGCAATTCGTCCTCGGACACCCCGCGGAACAGAGGCACTCCTGCCGATGCCAGGTTCGCAGAGATCGGTGCCTGCGGTGACTCGTTCTGCACATAAACAGGCACGACGATTTCTTGCACCGTCTCGCGGATTTCGATCAACTGCGCCGCGCCGGTTTTGGGATGAGTCTCAAGCTTGCGGCGTTCGGCCCATTCATACGCCTTGTCGTGATGGTCAACGTAGCAGAGCAAGAGGCTAGACTCACTACGATGGACAATTAGGCGAATGTCGCTGCCTACTCGAACAGACCAAAAATTCTTGTCCTTGGCACGATCAAGCTTATGGAAACTCATGCCAGGACTGGCAGGATTCAACTGTAAGTCGAACGCGGTCGTCTTGACCTGCTTTTGTTCGTCGCTAGTCAGCCGTGTGAGGCTGTCGGTAAATGTGTCTGCAATTCTGAATTCAAGCATGAAGACCTAGTCCACATAAAGAGCTATTTGAGGGATGAGGCTGATCGCAGATCCAATCTCCAGCCAGATTCACTCTTGGTAATTGCGCCAGATGCTTCTAATTCAAATGGGTCTGAGAAATAGTGGAGCGCAGGTGAATTCCGAACATTCAGCACACGAACTATGTAGTAATTTTTTCCATAAGCCTTCGCGGCTTTCCATTCGCCCAGAGACAAGTCAACCACCATGCTTTTGCCAACAGTCGATTTGACTTCTAGATACCTTGGAGTTTTTCCATCATCCTCAAATGACAAAATATCGTACCCCTCAGAAACTGATCGCAGACTAACCCTTTCGACACGGGCTGCCGCTTCTTTATGCCCAAGCTTCTTTAGCCGACGCCGTTCGTGCATCAGGACAGCCTGCTCTCCAAATACGCCGCTTTCCTCGCACGCCAATTGCAGTCTCTTTAATTGCTCTGGCGTTATCTGCTTTCCTTTAGGGCGTGTAATTTCCTTTTTTTCAACTGCATCCAACAAATTTATATCGAACTCTTCTAAAGACTCAGGGTGATGTCTCGCATAAAGTACGAACGCTTCTCCCTTTGCACTAGCGCTGTCAATTTTTGTAGGAAGCTGGCATGCAACAATAGGTCTATTACCTCGAAAAAAACCGCTGAGACCATATGTTCCGGCGTGTATTTCTCGATGATTAAACAAATACTCGGAAATCCGTTTGGCATCGAAAAAGGCGTGATACTCCACTCCACTTTCGAATACATCCGCGGTCACAGCTCTCGGATTCACCAGCATTTCCCCTGGAGCAACGGAAAGACCTTCTAAATCAAAGAAACTTGACGCGTTGTGTGTTTTTCCACCGATAAGAAGTCGCCTCTTATCGATACCGACGTATTTTTTTGATGCCAAATCCACCCCTAATACCACATCCGCATACCCGGGTTCCGTTGAAAGGCCATTTTGAACCGTCGTTGTGATCTCAACTCGCCTCTCATGAGGCTTGCTTCTTCCTGACGTCGTGACCTTGTATGCAAATATCCGTATTCGGATCTGCAGTTCATCTGTTCTGAGCACCAGCTTCATTCCGTTAGGTGGAATCCTGGCGTTTTGAGGAACTTGTTCAACTTCCCAACCACAGCGCAGGAGGTCGTGAAGAATCCGAGCCTGATGTCCGCGAGTGCCCGTCTTTATCGAAACCGTTCTCATGATCTGCCCCCCAACATTGCAACTTTTTATAAATGCATGATGTTTTACTAAAGACCACTAGGCCTTAAACACCTTCATTACCTCATCGCCGAGGTGGTTGATGACTTTTACGGCTATTCGCCCGGACCTCGGTTTCTTGAACGGACGCGAGGTGTCGCTGTTGAGTGATGCCCAAGCCTCGACGTCGATCTCGGCTTTCAGTGTGGTCTTCAAGGCGCTGTAGGGATCGTTGGCACCGAGGAAATAGGCATGGCGCACGAAGAAGCTTTCTTCGTTGTAGTCGGTGTCGATGAACCAGCAGGCGATGCCGTCTGCACCATCGCTGATAACTTCTCCTGTCTGCGGCTTGAAGACATCGACGCCATTGACCTTCACGCGTAGTAAGTCACCCTCTGGCAATAGCGTGATGTCCGGCTCGCCGAAGATCACGAACAGGTTGCCCTTGCCGGTGTTTTTGAGGTCTTCCGCCATGTGTAGGTCGGCATTCATGCGCGCCTTGAGCACGGGCAGCTTACCGAGCCTGGCGAACTCAGTGGTATGCGCCTCGAAGTTGAAAGCGCAAGCAATCAGTACGTCGAAGCCGGCATCGGCTGCCTCCCGCGCTGCCTCGACCAAATCGGCACGCTGCACGGTGCCGAATTCTGGGCCGATAAAGATCGCAGCGCGCTTTTCCACGCCCTCAGCTTCAAGATAGCGCCCTTCTGCGCAGACCATGTCGCCCGGCCAGGCTACCAGTGAGGTGAACGTAATGCGGTCCTCTTTGTGTGCCTGCTGTACACCGGCTGTCTTCAAGTTTTCCAGAATCATCTGCGGGAACGACTGCTTTGCAACGTACTCAGCTTCCGGCTGGCGCAGGGTGTCGATAATCTCATCGTCTTCGTCCACGCCCAAAACACGATGCGGACTAAGGCTCTCGACGGTGAAGGGGCCGGCGACGCGTACCGCCTTCTTGTTCTCGTAGGGCTTATCGTAGAGGTGCTCGAATTCAGCCTTGGCTGCGATGGAGGCGTCGATTTCCTTTTGCCGGGTAATACGTGCCTGCCACCAATCGGCATGAAGTTTCGTCGTGGCTTCGGACCAGTCCTTTCCGGCATCACGTGGAATCTCCCATTCCTGATAGGATTTCTGAAGCGCGGCATTTAGCTGTTCGCGCAGCGGTTCGAGCGTTTGCTGCCACTTCTCCCAGATCACGTCGATTTCGGCGTTATTGGCGATGGACTTCAACGTGATGTGCGGCACGCGCTCATAGACAAAACCGTGGCGGATATTGCCTTGGGGCTGCAGAGAAGTAGGCGCCGCGCGGGCGACTTCGGCCTCCTTCAACTGGCCTTCGCGCGAATCAGCGAGTAGATAATAGGGGTACCGTGCCCCCATGATGCGGGCACGAGCAAGTGCCAGCGCGACGCGGGAGGTGTCAATTGTGATCCAGCGACGTCCCCATTGTTCGGCAACATAGGCGGTGGTGCCAGATCCACAAGTTGGGTCGAGTACGAGGTCGCCTGGGTCAGTGGTCATTAAGAAGCAGCGTTGAACAATATCGGTATTCGTCTGAACAACATAGACAGGCGACGACTGACCGAGAAACCCATCCCAAAGGTTGCCTATTGCGGTCAGACTACTTTCATCCAAATAGCGGAGATGGCGTAGTGAGTTGCCAATAACAATGATTCGCCCCGTTTTTAAGGCGCGCTCTAACTGTGGTTTCGTTGTCCCCCACCATCGCTTGCCTGAATCAAAGGTGCGTCCGACGAAATCAACCTCGTACTTTGCGCCTGGACCAGGTTTGGTTAATGAAACATCTTGGCCAAACCGTGTTCCCTCTGGGAATAGCGTTTCGCCCTGCTTAACCCTATAGCGCTCCCCTGTCGGAAGAATTACCCAAGGAAAATTGTCATCGGCGACGGAGCTCTTTAATGAATAAAGCTGTCGATATTTGATAGCCTCTCCGTCGTTCTTGCCATACCAGAGTATGTAGTCCAAACGAGCAGGCATGCGTCCAGAAGCCGAAAGGCCAGTTGCACCTTTCGTGAATGCAATCATTGCAACGTGGCCATCTTCTCCAAACACCTCATCCATCAATGCCCTCACCCGATGCACGTTCTCATCCCCGATCTGCACGAAGATTGACCCTGACTCCGTTAGTAGATCCCGTGCCACGGTAAGTCGGTCGCGTAGGTAAGTGAGGTAGGAATGAATGCCATCGCGCCAAGTGTCACGGAAGGCTTTGACTTGTTCCGGCTCGCGGGTAATGTGATCAGCTTTGCCATCCTTTACGTCACGACTGGTTGTTGACCATTGGAAGTTGCTATTGAATTTGATGCCGTAGGGTGGATCGAAAAAAATACACTGGACCTTGCCACGCAAGCCTTCGCGTTCGGCAAGACTAGCCATAACCTGAAGGCTATCGCCAAGGATCATGCGGTTGGTCCAGTTCTGGTCGTGCTGGTAGAACTCGGTCTTATCGGCATCCTTGGGAATGCCATTGAAATCGGCAAAGAGGTCCGCCGTGAGATGCCCCTGCTCGTGCTCACGTTCCTTCGATTCACGCAGCAATTCATCAATCAGCGCCTTGGGGTGTACCTTTTCCTGAATGTAGAGTGGTGGGGCATGAACGACGAGGTCGCTCCAGTCTTGCTCATCCTTGCCACGCCAGACCAGTTGGGGATCGAGGTCCGTATTGCGCGGGTAGCGCACCTGTTTTGGGGTTTTCTGATTCTCATCCAGCACCGACTGATATTCGGCGGTGGGAATATTCTTGCGCTTGGCGTCGTCGTGCTTGATTGCGTCGACGCTTTTGTTCACGGTAGGTTGCTTGGCCATAGTTATGCTTCCTGGGCGACAGTCTTGATAGCTGCCGCCTCGATCATTTTGTTGAATTCGCTTTCGACCTTTTTGGCGAAGTCGTGCTGCATCTGGAATACGTCGGTGAACTCGGCAAACGCCCAGCGCCCGTAGGTTCCAAGGTGATTCACCCCGGGGACCCAGTAGGTGTCCATAGTCGATTTCTTTTCCTTGGCGTCCTCGCGGCGATACCCCTTGATTTCGACTATAAGCCTGAGCAAGTCGTCCGGCCCCTTTCCGTCGTCTACTAACACGATGAAGTCAGGGAGATATTTGCGTGTTTCCGAACCGTAGCGGTAGGGGACCTCGAAGCCTAGACCGTGGTTCTTCACGTAGGCACGCACCTTTGGATGTGCTTCTGCAACACGGCAGAACTCAGCCTCCCAATCACTATCGAGGACCACCCAGTTAATATGGCAGTGCTTGGAACTTGTCTCCCAGCGGCTTGGTTTCGAAGTATTGAAGCGCACATGGCGTGTCGAACCACTGGGATTGTACGGGTCAAGCAACGCCTTGATCGGACGCTCGCCTAGAAACTGTCGAGTGATGGCTGCAGTTATCTTGTTGCAGGCCATATCGGCCAATTCCTGATACATCAACAGCGCGGGATAGGTGTCTCCCTTGCATTCCAGATAGTTGTCCAGCCATTCTTTGGTGATGCGCTTGAGTTGGCCGAACAAGTGCAGCTTGGGCTCCTCTCCAGGATCGCGCCACTTGGTATAGAGCAGACGTTGCGTGAGGTGGAACAGCAAAGTAGACGAACGAACGTCCCCCAGATGCTGAAGCGTCATGTCTGCCGACTGACCGATAATCCCTGAATTCTGTGTTTGGGACGGCCCGACAAGGTCGGGGGTCAAGGTAAGCGTTGAGTCCTCGTTGAAGTTGGCCTGCAATCGTTCTTCAGGCAACTCGACACGGTAACCTTCGACACGAGGGAAGGTAATTTCTAGGGCGTCGCGGTCAGGACGAATTGCCTTCACCTGCACCGTTTCGCGTGGCGGTTGTGGAGGACCGATCACTGGCTTGGCGGTGAAGTCGAATGGGATGCCGAACACATCGGCGTATTCGACGTTGAACAGCCCTTCGTCGTTGAGTTCGTAGGACTGGCGACGTAAGGCGCGGCCAATCACCTGTTCGCATAGGAGTTGCGTGCCAAAGGCACGAATGCCGAGCACGTGAGTCACGGTATTGGCGTCCCATCCTTCGGTAAGCATTGAAACCGATACAACGCAGCGGATCGAGCCACCGAGTTGCCCCGCCTTGCCCACCGTATTCATGACTTCGCGCAGCAGTTCCTGGTCGGTGATGTTATCGCCTGCACGGGAATCGCCTGTACGTTCGATGATCTCTCGGCGAAAGCGCTCGATTTCGTCGGCGGCCATGTCGTGAAACTTGTCGTCCAATGCGTCGCCGGCTTCGAGCTGTTCGCTGTCGATCAGCAGGGTGTTGGGACGTGGCAAGGAATTGCCTGTAGTTTCGTCGAAGTTGCGGAACAGTGGCAGGCGACCGTTTTCGAGAGTCGTTGTGCCATCATCGTTCTTGCGATGGAAGCCGGAAATGAAGTCATAAACGAGTTTCGAGATCGCGGTGTTCTGGCACACCACGATGAAGCATGGTGGCACCTTGATCCCCGCGTCCTGCCATAGCTTGAAGGTCTTTTCATAATGACCGTAGAGTGCTTGCAGCGCGGTTTGCAACCGGGTCGGGAGCTTGAGCGGGTCAAGGTCCTGATTCGCCCCACGACCTTTCTTAGGCATGTCTTTGCGGATGTTTTCCCAGAGATTGCGGAAAACAGGCAGTTCGTCGCCAGGAATGTTCTCCGCCACCGGAACGCGGGGCAGCTTGACGATGCCGCACTCGATGGCATCCATTAGCGAAAAGTCGCTCATCGTCCAAGGGAACAGCGTGCCTTCGGCATAGCCAGAGCCACGAAGGAAAAACGGCGTGGCTGAAAGGTCGATGACGCGGGACAGACCAAGCTTGCGATTCACGGCCTCTAGTCCGGAGATCCACAATCGAGCTGCTTCGTTGTTTTTTTCAGCCTCTTTCTTGTCGTCGCCTTTCAATTCGTCATCGTCAAACTCGAGTGGCTTCTCGCGGTAACAGTGATGGGCTTCATCGTTGATGGCCAGGATATTTTTCATGCCCATTAGATCGGGCATCACACGCTGGAGCATCTGGCCTTCGGTTTCGGTGGTAACGATCTCTTCGCCTGTGCGGCCCTTGAGCAGTTGCCGCCCGCCCTTGGAAATCTCGATACGCTCGCGGAGTTTGAAGGCGTGATAGTTGGTGATGACAAGCTTGGCGCGCCCCATGTCATCCAACAGGTCGCTCGGCACCAGTTCCCGTTCCTTGTAGTAGCTGTCAGGGTCGTTAGGTTGAAGAACGCGCAGTCGGTCCTTGATGGTGAGACCTGGTGCGCAGATGAGGAAGCCACGCGTGAATTGCTTGCTGGCTGGGCGGCGAACCGCGTTGATCGTCTGCCAGGCTATCAGCATGGCCATTACAGTCGTTTTGCCTGCCCCAGTAGCCAGCTTAAGCGCCAGCCGCATCAACAGGGGGTTTGCGTCCTTATTGGCTGCCGCCAAGTGATCGAGAAGGCGCTTGCCGTGTTTGGTGCTGGGCGCGACTTCGGTCAGCCAAATCGCTGTTTCGACTGCCTCTACTTGGCAAAAGAAAGGCCGAACACCGTTGAACTCGTGATGACGCCAATGCTGAAGTAATCTAGCGGTCTCTGGAGTCACCTGCCATTGACTCGGATTAGGAAGTGCTCGCCACGCGTCGACATGATTCCGCACCTCGTTGATGATCGAGGTTGGGTCGTATTGTTGGCTTTTGGTGGATAAACCCTCACCCTCGTCAAAAACGAAGCCTTCCTGCTTGGGCGTCTTTTTTTGCTTCTTTGGCTTTGGTATTGGAGTGATGAACTCTGCCCGGCGACGTGTTTCTAGGATTTGCTGCGTTGGCTGGCCGGATTCATCCAACTCCCAGTGACGCGAAGGGCGCTCGTACGGGGAGTTCAGGATAGGGTGATCGAAGAAAGGGTTCGACATGGCGATGGCTAATGTTTTTGGTTCTTGTTGTTCCAAGATTAACTTGGCATTCTCCTGCAAAAGCCCATCGAAGGCCATTGCTTATGCATATGCAATGGCTTTTTGCGGGGCATGGAGAAACACCATTCGTCAGACGCAGAGGATGGTGCGGCTTTAACTTCAATTCGCCGAATATTGCTAAGCATTTCAAATGCAGCTGGATACCTTACGCATCGTTGGAAATGGACCGGGAAAAACGGTGGAGCCGGTTGCAAATCAACTGACGATCACTTTTAACCCTACTATTGGAAGCCGACCAATGTGGGGCGAGATTCAAATCTCGAACTGGAAGCATGCGGGGCTACCAACTGCCTGCCGGCCCTTCGTCGTCGCTGCGCCAACATTGGGCTCCGCTTGGTGTCAGCAGTTCGAGGACCAGCTCAGGCATTCAGCAAAGACTCTTGAGCCGCTACTTGGCTGTTTTCCGTCGTCCGGCTTGGCCGCAGTTCACGCCGCAATGCTACTGGCTAAGCATGTTTCCGTGTGCCGCATGCCCCTCATGCCTAGCTTCGTTCGTGCCGCCGACATGCCGCCTCGCAAACCGTTGCCTGGTGCCTTTCACAATTGGCTCGGGGAGCGGCGGCTCGGACTTTCCCTCCTGCGGAAGTATGGTCCCGAGCGTCTTATTTGGGAGTCTCTCTCCCTTGTAACAGTCATGGATATAGGTGAGCGGACTGATTCCAATCCGTTAATGATGCTGACGAATCTCTTTAGCCAAGGAAAGTCGATCCAGGAAAGTGAATTTACGGAAGCACTGGAGCAGCTAGCGGGCTTTGAACAGAGCGCGTGGATTCACAATGCTGACGAAACATGGCTGATGGGCCTAGAGCGCCACTTCTTCCTGAGCCGTCATAGTTCCGATACACCCAGTTGGTGGCTCTACAGCAACCGAATATCCCTGCCCTTGGACAATATTTTGCACCGGCTCATGCTGTGTCAGCTTGAACTGGCGGGCAACTGAGAGACGAATAGGAAAACAGTTTCCGCAAAATTTCCTGCTGCTCGTGTTTGCGTTCCACCGAATAGGGGAGGCGGTCGTGGTAATAACAAAATAGGTCGTCGATGAAAACAGGCTTCTGGGCAAGTTCTGTGGCCGGAATCATCATGGCATAGTCAGTCACATCGTCGACCCAATGTCTGTCGATGCGGAGGTGCTCCTTGGGGATTCGCTGAAATAGCGATTTCCGGAATCCTCTCAAATGAGTCCAGACATTACCGCCACCTTTAGCCCTTGGATTGTCGTAGTCTGGCTCGTAGAGATGGAGCGGCTTGTCGGGACGGAACATCACGCCGTGGACTAGGTCGGCTCCATCGTCGATCACGTTCAGTAACCGTGTCGAGACCCCCGACGACATCAAGGCATCATCGAGATCCAGCGTGACCACGAGGGTATCGTCGTTCTGGCAGATTGCCTCGACGGCTTCAATGAAATTCCTGATGTAGCCATGTCGACTCCTGCGACGAATGAGCGTTGTCCGCTCCCATAAGGGGCCTAGTAGCTCGGGAATGCACCAGGTTTCTTCGAAGGAACTCCCATCGTCGATAACAATGATGCCAAAGCGCTGATCCTTCTGCATCCTCAGTGAGTCGATGCTCCGCTTGAGCCGGGCATATCCCGTTTCCCGTCCCTTCATCAGGAACACTAACGGCTCCATCCGGATGGGATAGGACCATTCCGCTGCGGGGATCAGGTCCCATTTCGCTTCCTGCAACTCCGGGATGATGCCCTGTGCGATGAGATCTCGCCAGGTCGGCATGCTTCCGTGAGCCTTGTCTTCGTTCCTCGGGTGGACGTAAAAGGAGCGACTGTCTCCGCCTCGGACGCAGCGCATCCCTATTTGCTGCTGTCGGTGGTGGACGGCCCGGTGCCACATCCATTCGAAGCGGCCTTCCCTGACCGGGTTTGTCATTGGCCGCATCCCCCTCAGCCGCTCTAGGTCGAACAAGCCAAACCTGATTTCGGGAACAAACTGGCCAAGCTCAGCTTGATACGGCTTGAAGCCATCTATGGCTTGGGGAATGTTGAAGCCCACCCCCAGAACGTCGACGGGCTGTGCCGCCAGAAGCATGTCGGCCAGATAATCATGGTGGAAGTCTTTGCGTCCGATTAGTACGTCCACATCACACTGAAGCACATAGCGAGTGCGAACCTCGTCGAATGCCCACAACTGAGGAAACAAAGGCGCCCCACTTGCGGCGTGGGTCTCCAGGACAGTATGTTTTCCAAACCAGCGTGAGTACGTGGCATGGATTTCGGCAGGGTCGGTCGGCGAATACCAGACCTCGTCCACCACTCCCTTCAATTTCAGTTCTGTCGCCGCCGTTCTGACGCGATCTAGGTCACCCGCTGCAAAGTGTCGGAGATAGGGGCCCACATATGGGTCGATGGCCAGTACGATGCTCCCTGCTTTCGTCGGATATGAGAGTTGGGTCACGATGTGCCGCACTTGGTCCCCCATCAGCGCTGCATCTTGCGGGCACACTTTAATTAGGAGGGTGACCTGCCGAGCAGTTTTCGCCTGTGGAAGGCCAGCGTTTGCCATGACCGTGCTGACATTGGGAAATAGACTCTCGATGAGCGAGCGATAAAAGGTAGCAAAGCCCGCCAGTTGCTCCAGAGCCTCATGCTGACGCAGTATCGAAGTCCGGCGCGCAAGCTCATGGTCGGAATTGCCCAGGATGGCGATGCTGTAGAGTCGGGCAGCCGCGTCCAGGAATCGGGATGGTTCGAAAGGTACGATGTCCTTGCCAACGTCGATATAGACCAGCCTACCATCCTCGAGCACCCTGAAATTGGATCGCTTGATGTTGGAGGTGACGATTCCGTATTGATGAAGTTGCCGCAGGAAATAGGTGACGATGTGCACAGGAAGGGTAGTCCTGAACTCCGTGGCGTCGATCCACGGGTAATGACACTCGAAACGTCCCTTCGCCTTGATAACCCATTCCGCGGGGGGAATCGGACCGTCTTTGCCCACTGTATTGCACAGTGATTTCAACCTCTCAACGGTCTCTACATCCATCGCCCACGGATAGAACCGTTTGCGGACTCGATCCCCATCCTGCCAGACAATGCCTTCTTGGCCGGCACCCAGTATCGTCCCTGAGTTCTTGAAAATCTCCATCCAATAGCGTACCGCCACGGCTAGACGTTCACGCTGAAGTCCCCACTGAGAAGAGCGTCGATTATGCTGCGTGGTGGGGCCGCCAAGCGAGTACACCGCATAGACAGGGGTGGAAACGATGACTCCCTTATCGGGATGAAAAAACAAAAGCGATGCAACAAGCCAATGGTCCTCGGCGCTTCGCACATCCGGGTAGCGGATTCCAGAATGGCAGCGTAGAACGAGATTGCAGGATGGCAGCTCTTGGGACGCCTCGTTCAAGCAGAACGCTTCTATGAATTGGAGCAGTTGCTGGCGATCCAGCAAGACTGCTGGATCCGCAATGTTGGAGTGCTTGAGCAGTTCGCCATCGACCGAAAGATGATTGCTGCCGAGGACGTATTGAAGCTCGAACTCATCACCTTTGTTGCACAGCGCAGCAACCGATATGCTGGAAGCCAAAGTGTCATCCGCATCCAGTCGAGCAACCCAGCGTGCGTTGGGAAGGAATTGATCGACAAAATCGAGCAGTGCATTACGGGCACGAGAAGCCGATCCGCATTGCCCTTCGATTACCACCACGCGAGGATGCTTTAACAGCTTGGCACAACTCTCTCGCCAGTTGTCTGTGGATTGGTCGTCAAGTAGGACGACGACTGCTTGGTCGTTCTCGATGACATTTTGCGACAGAGCTGACTTCAGTGCTCTTGGCAGCCGGTGCGCTTGGTTGCGAACGGTAATGCCAATCACGACTTCGGCGGACAGTGCCAAAGCCGACAGCGGTGCCAGCGGTCGAAGCGCACGGGTTGAGAGTACGGGCCGGGGGATACGCGGTGCTGAGTCACGCATGAGCAGCAGTACCGGTCCCTGCCAGAATCTCATCTTCGGACCAACCAAACAGTCTCTCTGCCCGTTCAAAGAAGCTACGTCTAACAGCTTCGTTCATCCGGTAACCATGCAGCGCAAAAAATTGCGTCAACCCAGAACGCTTCGCCTCGCTTCTTCGGGAGGAGAGGCAGGACCGGTCGGTGTCCAAATTCCAGGAAGCAGTATGCCTGCCTGTAAAAGCAAACCGAGAACCGTTCAGCGACAGGACCCGGACTGCTAAGTCCCTGTCGTTGCAACTTCTTAGCCCTTCAGTGAAACGTCCAGCCTCGATCAGGATGTTCAGACGGATGAAGGTGTTCGAGCCTTGCCACCCTGGATTACCCATCAGAAAATCCTTAACGCAAAGAGACAGGGGCGGCTCACGCGGCACTTCGTCACCATCAATGAGCATTCGAAGGCCGGAAACTACGACATCTGGCCAGCCAGATGTCCTGGCAGCGCTTTCGCAAACCTGCAGGTGATCGGTGTCCCATTGATCGTCGTCGTCAAGAATGGCGACATATGCTTCTGACCAGTGCTGAGCAATGTACTCAATCCCTGTATTCCAGGTGTTGGCGGCACCATGTGCTCTTGTGTTGCTCAACAAATAAACGGGAACGCATGGCATCAAATTTCTCAGTACACAAGCCACACCTGCAGGCAAAGTCGCGTTATCAACTACGATCACCAAGGCGTCCAATTGCCTTGCCTGGTTGGCAATGGATGGGACAGCTACCCTCGTCAGGGTATCTCTCGTCGGGAGAGTTGCCATCAAGCCGACAATCGGCAGACAAGAGTCATTGTAGTTTAGAGAGCCTGTCGGCATTCAAAAAGAGGGCATTTTCGACAAGGGTGTGCATTATCCCATCACCATTGGAATGCGAGCGTCAAATCCTGATCGGTGAGAATTGTTGTACGACCAATTTGATGACGACGATGGTGGCACTTTTCTCCCACCGTCATCGAGGCCTACGGCCCCGATCAAGTGTCCCCACTGGGGATGCTTCACCATGGTGAGTAATTTTGTGGGCCGCCGCCCCACTCGGGACATTTTGGAAGCATTGAGCGCTTGAGGGGCTCGGGGGTGATGGTGGTGAAACAATTTCTCTCACCGTGATCGAGGCCTACGGACCGGTCAAGTGTCCCCACTGGGGACGCTTCGACCACGGTGAGTAATTTTGTGGGCCGCCTCCCCACTCGGGACACTTTGGAAGCATTGAGCGCTTGAGGGGCTCGGGGGTGATGGTGGTGAAACAATTTCTCTCACCGTGATCGAGGCCTACGGACCGGTCAAGTGTCCCCATTGGGGACGCTTCGACCATGGTGAGTAATTTTGTGCGCCATCTCCCCCACTCGGGACACTTTGACAGCGTCGAGTGTTTGAAGGCTCGCGGGCTGATAGTGGTGGCAGATATTTCTCACCTTCACGGAGGCCTACGGACCCGATCAAGTGTCCCCACTGGGGATGCTTTGACCATGGTGAGTAATTTTGTGGGCCGCCTCCCCACTCGGGACACTTTGGAAGCATCGAGCGCTTGAGGGACTCGGGGGTGATGGTGGTGAAACAATTTCTCTCACCGTGATCGAGGCCTACCCCAACAAAGAACGGCCCGCGATCACGCGGGCCGTTGTTGAGAAGAATAACTACCTCAGAGGCCTTGGCTGGTGGCTATGCTTTCCGACAATTCCTCATCGGCGCCGAATTCCGCCAAGCGATGACGGGATTTCTCCACCCGCTTATAGAGCGAAATCTTCTGCGGATACGCTAGGCCCCTGTCCTTGCAGCGCAGCTTGATGGCCTGCCACGAGGCGTAGACGGTGCCGTGCCTCTCCAACTCCTCGTCGATAATCGCCTCCACTTCGTCAGGCCAATGGCGATGCGTCAGTTCGTGCTTGTAGATGGGAACCCAGGGCACGAACAACATTGTCCCGTCGCGTAGCAGCCAGCGACCACCAGCTCGCCGTGCCAGCCTGGACAAGCGAGCATCCTCCAGAACGGCTTGTTCCAGATAGGCGTTGACCTGATATTCGTCCTGCTCCTCAGATACGTCCTCGATGGCTTCGAGGGTGCTCCCGTACAATTCCTCCCGGTACTTGAGTCCTTCCTCGCCGACGCGTGTGCCGATGTGCGAGCAAGCCAGCAACGAATGCTCGCCGCCGTGCTGAAGCCACGCCCTTGGCACATTGAGCTCTTCCGCCAAGGCGTCGAGGCGGACAGGATGATAGGCTCCCCGTTTCCAGCCGCATACCAACTGGCGCGATACACCCAATGCCCGAGCAAGGACGGAATCCTTGACGCCCGAGTAATCGCAGGCCCATTGCAGGCGCTCGCAGAAGGCGGTGTCGGCTGCCTCGCAGGCGGCCGCCTTGTCATTGACGGACCGTTCCAGCGCGGCGACGACTTCGGGCGGATAATTTGGCGCCCGTCCTTGGCTGCCCTCCGGCCGATGGCGGACCAGCAATTCCAGGGCGGGGTGACGCCGCCCGAGGAATTTGCGCATCTGATGCACGTAGGCTGCCTGACTGTAAGCGAAAAACTGAGACATGGTGATACCTCCAAAATTTGACCTGATGAGAATGTGGGCGACGATGGATCGCACTCACATGGAGGTATAGGGCGGCGAGGGCGGGGGCGGAACGACTGAGGCTGGGGCAGTCCCCAGCCGGGGCGGGAATCTGCCGCTCATTGAGAGCATTCTTTCTATTGGGACGCGCGCGTATAGTCGGAACGGGGAGCGCGAGTTTCTATTTTGTACTGTTTTGGGAACCAAACAGTACAAAATAAGGATTGGCGTAATTGCCCTACGCAATTACAAAAAAAGCCGATGGATCACCGACGTTTCTTTACTACTTTCGATCTAACTTCAGGCAATGCAGCGGGGTAACGACATAGAGAACGGGCTTGGTCAACGATTCCTCCCGTACCGACGCGCCGGTATGCATCTCTGCCCTCCTTATTCATCTCGACGGGCTCTGCGGGATGCAGTCACCCATGCTGGATAAGTTGCAGGAAGTCGAAAATATAGGAATATGCTCGTTCGTGGTTATGGAGGAGATGTAATGGCTACGTTTAAGCCGACAGCAGAGCAGCAAAAGTTTATCGAAGCGGCCAACCGCCGTTTTGAGACTTGGCTTGCCCAACCAAAGCGCCCAGTCACCCCATTCTCTCGCTACTTTCTTGAGAAATGCAGCAGTGAGCTGGGCATCGAGCCTAGGCGCACGCACGTATCTTGGGTACGCCAGCAACAGCGAAGGGTACTCGAAGGCGTAATCAGCTTGAGGGATTGGCTGATTCGGCTATTTCGCAGTCACTGAGCGGCGGTCTGCTGCATCTGCTTTAAGGTCATGGAAATAAATGGCGTCAGGGTCAGGTGTTGTTGGACAAAGCAGTCTCACGCGACACAGGCCATGACCACCAGTTGCTGGGAGACTGACAAGGGCCGGTGGGCGCCCGTGTCGACCGCGCCGGGCAACTCGTCCTCCGTCGCCACCTCCACCGACCAGCGTTGGCTCGCCTCCAGCCAGTTGTCCGGGGTATAGCGTAACCGGAAGTGGCGGGTGACCGTTTTCGTGTCCACGGTCGAGGTCTCGCTGGCCAGCGACATCGCCGCCCCCGCGGCGAACTCAACGCGGAAGTACGAGCGGTAGCGCCCCCGCTTGCCCAGGAAGACGATGCAGGGGAACAGGCGAGCCAGGACGGCACGCAGGCGCTCCGGCGGCAACTCGCTGTCGAACAGGCCGTCTATCAACCCGCACGGGTCAATCCGCAACTGCGCCTCGACGGCCTGGGCGTCGAGCTTGACCATTCCCGCTTCGAGCCGCTGCAGTTGGACTTTCGCCTCCTTCACTTGCTGCCGGCATTCCCGGTAACGCTTTTCCAGTACGTCATCCTCGGCGTCGCCCGCCAGCAGCCGCGAGTAGCGTTCCTGCAGGGTCTCCAACTGCCGCAGCCGCTTGCGCAGCGCTTCCAGTTCCGGCCGAGGGTCGCCCTCAAGCTTCTGCCGCAACGAGGCCCGGAAAGCCTCGATGAATGCCGGGGTCAGAAAATAACTGAGCGCTTCCTTCAGCAGGCGCTCGACCCCAACCGTCGCCACGGTCACCGTCTGCCGGTCAGTCTCCTCATGGCTGGCCTTCGCTTCGGTACATTGGGCGCAATACACGGAACGGCAGCGCCTTTGCGCAGTTAACACCAACGTGCTGCCACAGCAACCGCAGGTCAGCAGCCCCGATAAGGCGTGCTTGCCGCCGCCGTAGCCGGATCGGCTGATGCTACCAGTGTTGCAGCGATACCAGGTCTCGTCGCTGACCAGCCGGAGTTGCGGGCGTAGGTAGACTGTGACCTCGTCATTCACCCCTTTTTTCTTGGCCATGGCCTGGTAGTTTGCCGAGCTGTGCCAGTGAAATTCGCCGCGATAGATGGGATTGCTCAACAGACCGCGCACACGGGCCGGGCGCCAGAAGCCGCCGCTGTTTTTCCTCGCCTGGCGGCTGGTCGGGACCTGGGTCTCATTGAGCCAGCGGGCAATCTGGTGCATGGATTGCCCTAGTTCCCGGCGCTCATAGATTTCCCGGACGATGGCCGCCTGGGCCTCGTAGACCACCCAGCGCGTGCCGATGCGGCGCCCGGAGTCGTCGTACTCGTGCTTGAGGTTGTAGCCGAAGACCAGCGGGGCCACCATGTAGCCGCGTTCCAGTTGGCCAATCATGCCTCGGGCGACGCGGTATTGGGTGTCGCGGGTCGATTGTTGGCCGACCATGCCGAAGAGGGCGGCACTCAACTGCCAGTTGGGTAGGTCGGTATCCAGGCCATTGGCGGTTATCAACCGGATACGACGGTTGTCTTCCAGACGCTGGACCATTTGTGCATGTTCAATCCCATTGCGGGTCAGCCGACTCCATTCATCAACGATGAGAACGTCGAATTCGTTGCCTTCCCACGCGGCAATTAGCTGGTGATAAGCAACTCGCTTGGTGTCATCTTTACCAGTACCGGAGAGTGCAGCGTCGGAATAAACCTTTGCGTGGTTGGTCGGGAAGCCGTAGCGGCGAGCTAACTCCTGGCAACGCCGAAGCTGGTCCTCACAGGACATCGGAGATTGCTTGTCGTTGGAATAGCGAAGGTAAAAAGCGAGTCGAGTTACGGAAATCGGATGCTGGGTCACGGAGTTTCTCCAGGCCCCTCGGAACGGGGCTGGTCGATGGTCTTGAGCCGTTGCAAGGCGATGTCCGCCAAGAGATCGGCAAGGTCCCGGACGGCAGGGGTAAGAACATCAAAACCGTTCCAGTTGTCTCGTATAGCACCGTTGTCGTTTTCTACGCACGATATTGCTTGATTTGGTCGGTAGGGAGTCATAGAGCCTCCAGCAATTAGCGCTTCAGGTGCTTCCGCATCGGTGGTATGGGAGGAGGATTCGTAAGCAATGAATCAGCCTCGGCCTCCGGAATCAACGTGACAGCACGCGGTAATTCCTCCCCCCGCAGTCTGAATTGAGCAAATCCGGGCCACAACCAGATGTGCTCTACCTGTTGGAGCAATTTATCTCTGAGTAACATGCGCTCGGCACTTGCCGCTGGGTTGCTCACAGCCATCACCGCGGCAGCAATAGAGGCATCAATATCTTCCTCGGTTTGGATCGAGGCAAAATGCACTCTGGAGAGAGTAAGCTCCTTTATCTCGGCTTCACACCCGAGAATTTCGTCGGAAACTGCCCTGAGCCGATCCGCCAATATGGCGACGCCTGCACCACCAGCTTCCGCAACCGCCATCAAATTGCCTTGGGTGAGCAGAAGACTCTGCAGCTTGGCTTCCGCTTTATTCAGCGCATCACCAATCGAGCGCATTTTTTCGTCTCTACTGACGTGTTCGGCAATGTGCTGCATCAGCGTGGCAAGCAATGCTTTCGTGGGTATTTCTTTTTGCTTTCGGTATTTCCGGGGTGCCAGGCCTTCAGGAGCCAAGAGGTCCCCAGCGTGGAAGCTAGGACATTTGGTTAGTCCGCGAGCGCGGTCTGCACAGGCGTAGTAACGGGTTAAATAATGTTCACTCGCCCTTCCTGTCTTTAACGCCAGCGTCGCTCCACAGGAACCGCAGATGAGCATGCCAGCGAACACATTACGGCATTGATCGTCACGTCGATGAGGTATGCGGGAACGCTGTGCCAGAGTGGATTGCACCAGATTGAAGTTTTCCTCACTAACCACCGCCGGGTAGTAGTTGGGAATTGGCAAGCCAGCGGGAACGAGTTTTCCGTCGTCAAGCCGCATGGGTTGGTATTCGCCTATGCAAGCCCTGTTCTTTAGCACCTTTGAAATTGATCCTTGGTGCCAAGATGTTCCCCTATGGCCAAACGGAACCCATTTTTCGGCATTTGCCATTTTTACGAGGGTGACTCCGCCGTGCCCTGCAAGCGTCGCTTCGAACAATTTCCGAACAGACTCGGCCTTTTCGGGAATGAGTTCCCAACCGAGCTTATCATCACGCTTCTTCACCCAGCCTGGGCCAACAAAACCAATAATAGGAGCCCCTTTGTTACGTCTTGCCTTAAAGAGCTTTTCAAAACGCTCTGATTTTTTCTTGGACTCCTCGTGTGCGGCATAAAGCTTCATAACCGAGTCCAGCAAAGCAAACGGATCTCGGTTGACGGTGGCTTTATCGTAAACCCGCTTATCCATTAGGGTCACCACGACAATGCCTGCCTCGATCAAATCAAGGAGCAGCCGCTGAGATGTGCTGGGTGCCGCGCGAGAGAGTCGGTCCAAGGCCTCGATCAACAAATAGGAGCCGGGAGCGACCTTCCCTGATTCGACTGCAAGCAAGAAGTCCCCAAGCTCGCCACGTTTGACGTTGGTTCCGCGGAAGGCTGAACGACCCAAGTCTGTGAATTTCAGATCGTCTAATTCGAGACCATGGATTTCGGCATACTCTCGAGCCCCCTCTGTTTGCCGCCTAAAAGAGTCGCCGCCAGATTGGCTAGGGGTTGAGAAACGGATGTATGAATAGGCCTTTGGCATATCTGCTCCTTATTAGGTGTACTTATGATACATCTTGGTCAAGCTGGCCTACCCATACGGCGTCGATGCGATCACGCTGCTCGCGCTGCGCATGGGTTTCTCGCTGCCGGTCTTCCTGTGGATCGGCCTGGCCGAACAGCGGGCCGGCGCCAGCCTGTCCGGC
>Ga0316604_10000978_pt1 | contig 28525 bp, 30 predicted proteins | sample OWC_soil_day20_C_FD_207650 | JGI IMG/M metagenome (GOLD analysis project Ga0316604, IMG submission 207650) | Wetland soil microbial communities from Old Woman Creek delta, Ohio, United States - OWC_soil_day20_CT | ecosystem: Environmental > Terrestrial > Soil > Wetlands | place: USA: Ohio... | reverse complement strand
ACACCCGGTGACGTCAGGCCGCTTTAAGGCAGCGAAATTCCACTGACTGCTTTCCGGCGATGAACTCGAAGAGATGGCGGTCGCGTCGCGACCCTGAGCTGACCTTCAGACTTTTGAGAAGCAGACGTTCGAACGTTTGAATTGAGCCGCCTGCATGGCTCTATCGGTCGGCGTCCAGCGACAGGAAGGAACGAGGTTGAGCGCCGGGTTATGTGTTCTGGTGCGAGTACCGTACATGATCGGATCGCTCATTTCTCATGTCCATACGTTGTTCATGTCGACGACGGCAGGTAATCAAGATTTCTCTCTTTTCGTTTTCGGTAGCAGCACCCCAAACGAGGATTTCTGAAAGTGACCGACTACAGCCTATGCAAATATCATTATTATCAAGGCAGCAATTGCGAACACATGGGCTAAGTGCGCTGCCGATAAGTTCGTTAGGATCAACAGTCACTACTGGCTCCAGCTATAGACGTAGAGCTAGCATACACGCCGAACGCTTCAACGGCTGTTTTGGGTGATTTTCTTGAGGGGCGGCTCGCCGGCAGTGTGAGGTCGGCAACGGCGGCTTTGGGGCATTCTACTTCGCGGAACCAGGCTTAGGCTGACCGGCGGCTTTGTGGAAAGCTGAAAGGCCGCAACGGGTCGATTGTGACGGTTGGACAGAGACAAAGCAGATTTTCCAGTGAAACCAATTTTCCTACAACGTCGTTAGAGCAGATATCACTACTTACGAGGCATCCATGAACCATTGGCTCAAAGAAAACCGCGGATTTATCGCGTTCCTTATCTGTTTTGGGTTCTTCCGATTGGCTATCGCCGACTGGAACCCCATTCCATCAGGATCAATGCGCCCAACTCTACTTGAGGGTGACGTTGTACTCGTCAACCGCCTCGCCTATGACTTTAAGCTCCCGCTCACAGAAACGTCGCTTTTTGAAGTCGCGCCCCCTCAACGAGGCGATGTCGTCGTTTTTATGTCGCCGAAAGATGGGGTTCGCCTCATCAAACGTCTTGTTGCAACACCCGGTGACGTTGTCGAAATGCGGGATGAAGTCCTCTACATCAACGGTTCAGCTTCAGAATACGGTATTCCCGCGTTCGTCGCAGAACCTATTGACTACGGGGTGACTATCCCGGCTATCCGGACAACTGAACGGATAGCCGGACAACAACACTCAGTGCAGTTTCTGCCAAGTATTCCAGCCCATCGCAACTTCGACCCCATCGTCGTGCCGAAGGAAAACTACTTCTTCCTCGGTGACAACCGAGATAACAGTGCAGATTCACGCTTCATCGGATTCGTTCCTCGCCACATGCTGGTCGGTCGTGCCCACCACATTTTGGTGTCGGCAGACATCAAGGGGAATTGGCTACCACGCTTTGATCGCATAGGTGAGCGCATTCAGTAGCGTGAAAATGTGCGTCCAACCCATCATTCAACCCGGACTGGTGCGATAACGCCGCGCTAGCCGGTTAATTCAGACGTTCGAAGGTCTGCTTTCCAAAAGGCTGTAGGTCCGCTCAGGGTCGTCCACCGTCGGACGCGTTGAGAATCTGAGCGTCCGTTGCCTGTTACAAAGCTGCCGCATGATTTCGCAACTTGATGGTGGGCAGGCCATCAGAATCATGGTCACGATACCGGACTGCGTGATCAACACGAATCGGCTTGACTGATCATACTCAATCAGTTCGAGCGATCATGTGTGACCGGAATATGCAATTATGGGAAAGGGGTCTGATCACGCCCCGGTTCTACTGGAATGTCAGCCCATTGACGCTGGATAAATTTTTGTCGTTTCGGGCAAAAAAACCGCGACAACGTCGGGTAATTTGAGCAAGATGGAAGTTCAACTTATCGCGTTGAACGACCATGATCCACCTCGATTCGCAGATTCGACTTACTCGGCGGGAGGTCGAGCGTTTCCGGAAGATCACCGGCATCGAACCGGTGGACGTCCGCACGCTCGATGACCTGGAGAACTACATCGCCCGGTGCAAGGCACACTACTGGGGTGTTTCTGAGGAAACGCAATTTCTGCACTGGCTGATCGACCGCGAATACGCCCAGTGCCGGCACGCGGCGTAGTGGTCGGGTTTTTTGCCGGCGAGCATGCTCACCTTGAGGGGCATTTGAAGTGTCGTGGCGCCCGGCACCCGCAGGGCGAAAGCCCCTGGGGTGTCGGGTGACCAACTGGCGAGTCAGAAAATGTCTCGCCGAGGAGGATGCTGCGGTTCAGGCGGCCTGGGCCTCGCGCTGGAATCGTTGTTCCGGCGTGGCCCCATCGTCTGCGACCAAAACCAACTCGGATTGCAGGCGATACAGCTTCAGCAACAGAGCGTCGGCATGCTCTTGGGTGTCGGTGCTCAAGGCGCGGCGCAGTCTCAGGATTTTATTCGTCATGAGCGGAAGCTCCTGAGCAATAGCGCGTTCGGCGCGTGCTTCGATGGCGTTAAGAATTTCAGTCGCGATTTCCATCAACGGACTCCTTTCATTGATCAAATTGAGAGGGAATGCCACGGGTTGTTCGGTGTGCGGACGGGGCCGCGCGGATTCGGCGTAACAGGGGAGGGAACTGTTCGAGCGTTGCGTTCCCCCCGACGGTCAGCGGGAGAGGGCGACGATTCCGGTGCGCTGACGGGGCCGTCGAACCACGAGACGGGCCGCGATGTTCCGCTTTTTCTGGGTCAGGTCGCTGTGCGCGATAGCTTGTTTGCGGACGAGGCCTGGGCTTCGGCCGAAGCCGGTAGCGAGCCGGTCACCGGTCCCCCCGGTTGCTGCTCGAACGCCGTACGTGCGGCGCCGAATTCGGCTTCCCGGGCCAAGCGGCGAACCTGTGCGATGGCCGGTTCCTTGGCGACTTCGGGCAGACATTCGACGGCGATGTCGCTGCCGTGAACCAAGCCTTTTCTCAGGCCATGCAAGGGACTGACGAACAGACCGTGGCACAGCCAGCGGACGAACAGGCCGATCCGCTTATTGCGTGTCTGGCGGATCTTGTTCTGCCGCAGAGATTCCTTGCAACACAGGTAGAGCGCCAGATGCGTGCGTTTCATTTCAGGGTCGGATTCGAGTTGGGTCATGACTTCGGTGGCGATGGCCGGATCACGGCCGACGCGCCGATAGAAGCCGACCCAGGCACGTTCTTCCTCGGATTCGATGCTGCTACGCCGGTTGCGAGTACGGGTCTTGTCAAAGGACATGGTGTTTTCTCCAAAGTCGAATGGAGGGAACACCTGCCCCCTGATCGGGGAGACGGTGGACTCCCCATGGGGTTGCAGGAAGATGCGGCGTTGCTAAGCTGAACGCTCACATCCCAGAAAGCCCACACATCATGCTTCGTGCAGGCGATACGCTACGGTTCACGCCCGACGAAATCGAGGACTACCGAAAACTCGGTCTCGACTTCGACGGGGCGCGAACACAGGGCGACGTCGAACAGGAATTGACCCGGTGGGTCGATACACTGAACGACGAGCGTCCGGATCTGCTGGAGAAGATCGCTGCGGAAATGAGCAAGGTACGGGGCGTCCCGCTACCCGCGCGCTTGACGCGGGTGCGCTGAGGCATGCCTGCCGTTTTCTTCGGCAATCGCTATCCAGCGGTTGGCAATCCGGTCCAGGTAGACCAGATCGTCGACTTCTATTTCACCCGACTTTCTCAAGCGGGCGATGACCTCCTTGACCAGGAATGGATCGTCCTTGGCCAATTCAATCACGGTGGCGGCAATGCGCCTGCGGTAAAGGCTGATCGGCATGATCAGACGCCAACGGCATGCGGCTCGGAAGCGCTGCCCGACCGTCCGGAGACAACGGGCAACGGCCTCAACAAGGCCGGCACGGCGTTTGTACGCGTGGCAAGCCGGCTATGCCCGGAACCTCCCAGCAGCACGGCGACCGGGCACGACTCTCTGGTCACAGGAATTGTGAACATGGCGTTCTCCTTCAGTAATGAAAGGGAACACCCATCCCCGGCGGGGAACTTGGGGTTCCCCGTTCGGGATGCTCCGTCGGGAACGACGGAGCGGCTCGGTGGCGTGCTTAATGGCACGCGCAGAAGAAGGCCCATAGTTCTTGCGAACGGGGCCTTCGCTCGACACCGGTTGACGCTAAGGTCGCGCGGCAGGATTTCGCGTTCAGCCTGATGGCTGAGTAAATCACACGGTCGTGGCTACGACCGGACCCGACCGAAGTCGGGGCTATTCAAGGCAGGTAACGACTGCGACGCCAGCAGGGCTGGACTTCAGGGCGACCATAATCGCCGATGAAGGCTGTGCAGACACGATGTCCGCAGAAAGCAACTGTAGTATCGCGCCGGATTTGCCTGCTGTTCAAGTGAGCAATATGGATTACCACCGCCAAGCGCTGGGAATTGTGGGCGTAGTCGGCAGCACGGTTGGTTCGGCTACTCCTGATCGGTCAGGCGGCCGTAGCCCTTGTTGATTCGTTCAGCCATCTCGGGAAAGAGCACGCTCAATAGCGCGTCGAAAGCGACCGGTCGCATGTACGCCGTGTCATCGGCGTCTACCTTTGCAATGAGAGTCTGCCGCCAGCCCTCGTATTTGCGGGCCTGATCTGCCGTAAAGTGCTTCTCGAGGCCATAGGCCTTCACCGCGATGGCATACAGCGTGTCCCACCGTTTGTTATCTTTTCCGCTCTGCATGATGGCATCCAGAACCTGATAGCCCGTAGCGACGCCATACCCGACCCCGGTGTTGCGCTGGATGGACAGTAATCGCGTGATCAGACCGGATTCATCGACCATGGCGGGGTCGGTAGCGCCTGGCAGTCCATGCGCCGCCAAGGCTTCTGCCGCCAAGGCAACTGGTCTCCATTCGTCGCCGTCTATTCTGAGCAGCCGGAGCTTCGGCCCGTCGCCTTGACCTTTCCGACGGGCTCGCCGGATAGCCACGTTCGCATCGTGGAAGCTTGCGACGGCGTCGAGATATCGACTAGCCCAATCCGCCACAGGTTCAGCGAGCCACTGGGGGCGCCTCAATTCACGGAGCCGCTCTTGGTAACGGAGCGTTACCGAATGCTTGTCGAGCGCGGCGTTGAGCTGCTGCCGCTTTATCGGAAAAATCGGGTGATGCACCCAGCGTTTGCCCACCGTCTGATTGACAACGAGGTCGCGCAAACCTTCCCGTGTTATCGAACCGCCGAGAATGCTCAGGTCGATCTCCAGCGTAGCGAGGTCCAGCTCGCGTATGCGCTGCCTTTTCGCTTCGTCGATACCGTGCGTGACCGTGACCTCCACGAGCACGATGAGTGGCCAGGCGAGGCTGTAGCTGTCCTCGAGTTCTTCCTCAAAGTCGTTGTTCACCCAGGTGTCGGTGATGCCTTCCATGTAGATCTGCCGTCCGTCGAGCGTGCCAATTACGTCGGGAACGATTCGACCGAGACGCTTTTCCAGTTGGACATCCTCTAGCGCCAGTGTTCGCGGTGCGGTCAGCCACGTCATGCGCAGCGTGTCGGATTCCCAGTCGCCATCGAACTCCTCGGGTGGATGCCTTGTGACGCTGACGTCAAGGCCCGGCGTCGCGATTCGCTGTTCACATTCGAGAATGGCTTTGACTTCCCTGTGCAGCAGGGTTTCGCGCCGCAGATTTTGCGCGGTTTCTTCATCGGTTCCGGGCGAGAGGCGGGTATGGAAATCGGTTTCGTCTTCGACACTCCAGCGATCCAGAGCGTCGCAGGCGGCCCGCGAGGCTTCTGCATCGCCCTTGGCGGCCAATGCCCGGTCGTTCCAATGGGAGCACCAGCGGACGTTGGGCAGAATACGCAATCGAGCGCGGATTTCCTCGGGGCTGAGCATGGCGAGTTCCGGGTCCGAGAGAGCGATCGTCACGACGGCGCGTCCATCGAGCTCGCTGGTCGCTTCCAGCCGTCCGGTAAGGTCAACCAGGAGTTTGCGGCCGTCATCCAACGTCAGTTCGGCCGTGGCGTGATCCTGCAGCCTGGCGCTCGTCACCACCCTGCGCTCCGCGGGTTCCTCGACCCACACTTCGTAACCCTGGCCACTGAAACCGAAGGCGGTTCGCGACATGGTGCGCCGGGGCAGTTCGATAAAGCCGATTTCCTGAAACAGGTGCGTTGCGGCCAGGCGTGCGGCGACAAGCGTGCAGGCGTCCTTTTGCGAGCCGGGAGGATGACGGAAGTGCGCGGTGGGGCGAACACGCAGCGGCTGTCCCGCCATGACCGGTGTGAGGTTCAATCGACAGGCCGGGCAGATGCAGGAACACCGTTGGTCGACGACATCGCTGTCGTGGATGTAGCGAGGCTCGCCGGTCAGGGCGTCATGCGCCCATTTCAAGGGGACCTCCGATGCTGTCGGCGTTCGAGAAGCCGGTGCTGTGTCGGTGCTTTCAACTTGCCATCTGGTCACCAATGCCTCCAACGTCTCCGTTCACTCGGGCTTTCCCGTTGCCACCAGCCGCCGCTGAAATCCAACGTGACCATGTTATCGCATCATCGTGAAACGACGCAGGCCAGCCCACCGCGTCAGCCGTTTTCGGGGCTTGAAGCATCGTATGCGCATGAGATTCTGAACACCTGGACATGCCCCTCGGCATGGTCCGTTTTCAGTTCAGGAGGCCTCATGAAATTTTCGAAAGCCGAAATCGACGCCATCATCGCGGCGTCGCCCCGTAGTCTCATTTCGTTCAACCAGCTGGTTTGCTCGGAAGCCTGTCAGGCACGCGCCGCTGGCAGTTCGACCAAGATGAGCATCGCCGAACTCGCCGCCTCGATCAAGGAAAGCGGCGTGCTGCAGAATTTGATTGTCGTGCAGGGCACAAAGGGACGTTACGAGGTTTGCGCTGGCGGTCGCCGTCTCGAAGCGCTGACCCTGCTGGTAAACAATGGCGACATCGCCGAGAACTACCCGGTGCCGGTGTTGATCGTACCGGACGACAAGGCGCTCATTGCCAGTCTCGCCGAGAATTGCTTCCATATTCCGACGCACCCGGCCGACGAGTACCTTGCCTTCGCCAAACTGATAGGGCAGGGCAAGTCGGTCGAGGACGTCGCCGCCGCATTTGGCGTCACGCCGCTGGTGATCAAGCGCCGCATGAAACTCGCCTCTGTGTCGCCTAAGCTGATGACCCTATTCCGTCAGGAGCAGATCGGATTGGATTGCCTGATGGTGCTGGCTTCGGTCGACGATCATCAGAAGCAGGAGCAGACCTGGGCCGCGTTGCCGTCGTGGAATCGCCGTCCCGACTATTTGCGGCAGATGTTGACGCAGGGTGAGGTCGAGTCCGACTGCGACCCGGTTGCCCGTTACGTGACCCTCAAGGTTTACGAGAAAGCGGGCGGCGCCCTGCGTCGCGACCTGTTCAGTGATGACAACAAGAAAGCCTATCTGCTTGATGTGGCTCTTCTGGAAAAATTGGCCACCGAAAAACTGCAAAAGCGAGCCAAGCAGATCATGGCCGAAGGCTGGAAATGGGTCGATGTTCGGGTTCGCTATGCCTTCGACGAGTACGTCAAGTACGGCGAACTGCGCAAAACGAAACGCCCGCCGGATGTTCAGGAGGCTACCAGCCTGAAGGAGTTGGATAGCCGCATCGCAGTGCTGCACGAGCAGATGGAGGCGTTGTCCGACGACGACGGCGATGAAGAGGCCTTCTGCAAGTTCGAAGCTGAAGCGGAAGGACTGGAGGAACAACGCAAGGCGCTCGAAGAAAAACTCATCGTCTGGCCGTCCGATCTGATGGGCCGGGCTGGCTGCGTTGTTCATGTCGGCAACAGCGGTACTGTCGCCGTGAAGTGCGGCTTGATCCGGCCCGAAGACCGCAGCGACATGGTTGAAGCGTCACGGCAGGCCGGCGAGGGCGGTGCCGACAATCCTTTGGTCTCGTTGCCGTCGCCAAAGACCCGTCCGGTGCATTCCGAGAAGCTGATGCGCTGCCTGACCGCTCACCGCGTCGCTGCTGTTCAGGCGGAACTGGTCGACCGTCCCGATGTGGCGTTGGCCGCGATCACCGCTCACCTTGCGCAGAAGATTTTTGCGGATACCGTTCGTTACTACCCGCGAACGGAGAACACCTTGGCCATCACGGCGACGGATAGCCAATTCGACCTTCGATCCGCTGCCGAAGATATCGAGGACAGTGCCGCCTGAGCGAAGGTCCAGTCCGAACGTGCAGCGTGGGCCGAACGGTTGCCGGAGAATCCGGAGTACATCTTCCCGTGGTTGCTGGCGCAGGATCAAGCGACGGTGCTGCAACTGCTGACCTTCGCCGTCGCGGTCACCGTTACCGGCATTTGCGGCAGCGAACCTGAGCGACACAGCAACGACGCACTGGCACTTGCCGTGGGGCTGGACATGCGCAAATGGTGGATGGCTACCGGCCCCACATACCTCAATCACGTCTCCAAGGGGCGAATCCTTGAGGTCGTTAGCGAAGCCGTCGACGCCAATGCCGCCGCCTCGCTGGCTGCGCTCAAGAAGGACGCCGTGGTGACGGGAGCAGAACAGACCCTGGCCGGCACGGGCTGGCTGCCTTCCTGTCTGTGCATCCGCACCGCCGAAGCCGAGTTGCCTGGAGCGGCGACGGACGCGAACGAGGAACCCGGGGAGTCAGAACTGGCGGCGTGAAGCATGCTGTAAGGCGGCGGTGCCGAGCGGCGCGCGAATTGCCCGCCCGGCACCGCCTTTTCATGACGCCGCTCACGCCGGTACTGCCGCCTCGTCGTCATCACCGTGCTTCGGCTCGGCCGAGGTAGCCAGCCGGCTACCCCGCTTGATGATCGAACCGACGTAAGCATCTGCCGCTCTTGCCCGCGCATGCCCGGCCAACCGCGACACCGCCAGCCGCGCCGCCCGATCCCGTTCCGGAGATACCGGTCCGCCACCCCGGACCGGTGACGGCACCCCCGCGATGTTTTCATAGGCATCGTTAAGTACCTCGTGGCGCAAGCCGTGAGCGGTTGCACCGCGCTCGCGCAGAGTGATGCCGAATTTTTCTAGGACGTAGTCCAGCCGCCGCAGGTTTCGCTTCAAGTCTCGATGCGGATCGCCCATATGGGCGTCGCGACTGTCGACCACGCCTTGGGCAAATTCCACCGCAGCGAGTTGCTCGGGGCTGCTCATGGGAATCCAGCGCACACGGCCGCCTTTGCCCTTGACCCAGGCATACCGATCGGCCTGCTGCTGGTTTTCCGGCAGTCCGGTTTCACTGAACGGCATGACGTGCTGGAATGGCCGGAACTGCACCGACTCCTTGCGCCGCAGTCCCATGGCCGACATCAACCGCAGCGATGCGCCGACACGGACATCGAACTTGCACACCTCGGCGATCACTGCCTTCGCATCGATTCCTTGCGCCGACCAACTCTTATCGCGCCGGGCGGCCTCGTGGCGCTGGTATTCTTCCAGGCTCAAGCCGTAATGGCTTGGCTTGCGCACGAAGCCGTGCTTGCCCATCCACATCGCCAGCCCGCGCAGGAAACTCAGGTAGGTCTGGATCGTCGCCGGAGCCAGATGCGCCTGCTGCCAGACCTGCACCATGGCGTGGATGTGCTTCTGCCCAAGGTTGCGCGGATCCGGTGCCATCTTGAAGCCGGCCTTCTGCTTCAGGTCGCGGAAGAAGCGCCGCAAGAACTGCGCACGCTCCTGCCGCGTCTTGTGCGAAACGGTTTTCTCCAGCGCTGTATGCTGGGTGTTGAAAAGTTTGATCAGGACTTCCAGCACCTTGTGCGGTGGGGTCTTGCCCGGCCGGTAGAGGCTGAGAATTTCCTGCGGTGTCTTTCCCGCCCAACCCTGGGGGCGAGCGGGTTGCTGCTGGCTCGAACGACCGGGGCTGGCGGGGTCCTGCTGCCGGCGGCGAGAGGCTTTACGAACGGGGTTGCTGACGATTTTGTCGGACATGGTAATAGCTCCTTGGCAGGAGGCCCGCCGCCCGAACGGCAAGCCGATGTTGATGAGGAATCCATGGCGCGCACCGGCAGGGAGGATTCCGTTGCCCGCGCCGGTCAGTGGTCAAAGACTTCGGCACCGCACGCGACCACGGCGTCGCGGTACCTACCCAGTGGGTTTGTCGGCCAGCGCGTCGGCGCTCGCCAGCTCGGTCGATCTTAAAAACGAAACGTGTTGATCCGGCCCATCCGTGCATTTCTGCAGCCATGGGGAGGGTGATGCCGGCCGGCCTCTGGGGCCTGGCGGGACATCGGCGACGAGGTCAGGCCTTCGCGCCATCTGTTGGATCGGTTCTGGAGTCGTAGCGCCATCCACTCGTATGGGGCCGCCCCTGACCGAAAGTCCAGGGCGGTGTCGAGTTTGTGAGCGAAGGCGCGCGGGGAGCCCAAGAGGGCAAACACAACCGCGCGCTGCGTTGAACGCGTGCTCAAAGAATGGCGGGAACAGTGGCACGGCATCGGGTGCCGGCCGTGTGCTCTGTTGGCCCTGGCGCGCTTCAGGAGCGCCCAGCGATGAACGCTGGCGAGCCAGGGACATGCACTACGAAAAATCTCTTGGGACCGCCGCCTCAGGGACGACGGCATTGCCGGTTCGAGACCGGCGCTTCAAGGGCAGGTAACGACTGCGACGCCTTTTGCTCCGCGATGGAGCAGGGCCAGGATGGCCCTCGGGAAACCGTAGTTGATGCCAGAAAGGGGAGGGCAGTCAAGCGGGCGGCTCGAAAGAGGCGTGATGCTCGGGGGATTACGGGTGGCACTTGCACGGGCGGGAAAGTGCGGTAAGGCGCGTTTATTGTCGCAAAGTGCCAGGACGAGATACGGCATGCGGGCTTGACGGGGGAAATCTCTGCCTCTGGTCCGTGGCGAGGCAACTCAAGACGATTTCCGTTTGCCGACCGCCCTGGCGACGCCATCGGCGCAGGGGGTTGATCCCCGGCATTTGAGTGAGAGCGTAGTGACACATACGCAGTCTTCCTCAATCGATGACGATTTCGCGCATCAGCGCAATGACGGCGCAGTTGATGTCGAGTGACAGCCAGCCGGTGCTGATGCCGAAATCGGGCTCACTGAGTGCGGATTTCGTGTGGCGTGATCAGCTCACTCTGTCGATGCTGATCGACCTGAAACCTACCTCGGAGTCTTGACCATGGAATTGATCGTCAGAGCGGTGGATGTCGGATCCGGCAACACCAAGTTCGTTACAGCCGCAGCCGGTACCGACATCCGCTGCGTCAGTTTTCCGTCGCTTGCCTATCCGTCGAGCGACGACTCGCCCTCGTGGCCGGCCAGCGAGCGCAAAAGGACGGTGTGCATCCCCATCGGTCCGCTGTTCTACGAGGTCGGGCCGGATGTAAGCCTTGCCGCTGATACCTTCCGCGCCAAACAACTGCACGACGAATATACCGAGACGCCGGAATACATGGCGCTGTTGCGCGGGGCGCTCAGCATGATGAAGGTGAGTCGAATCGATTTGCTGGTGGTCGGCCTGCCGGTGGCGCTCTTCGCTGTCAAGAAGACGGCGCTGGAAAAGGCCATGATCGGCCAGCATGACATCGGCGGGGGCAAGAGTGTGACCGTGTGCAAGGCTCTGGCCGTGGCCCAACCGCAGGGGGCGCTGGTGCATTACGCTTCCGAGCACCAGAAAATGGCGACGATCGGTAACGAGCAGAGCTTGATCATCGATCCGGGTTCGCGCACCTTCGACTGGCTGGTGGCGCGTGGCATGCGTCTCGTGCAGAAGCAGAGCTACTCGTTCAACCGCGGCATGTCGGACGTACTGCGCCTGCTGGCGGCCGAGATCACGAAGGACATCGGTTCGCCTTACCGCGACTACGACGCTATCGACGTCGCGCTACGCACGGGCAAGCAGCCGATCATCTTCCAGAAACCGTACGACATGAAGCGCCTGCTGCCCCTGGCCGAGACCGTCGCTGAACAAGCGGTCTCGACGATGAAGGAGTGGGTCGAGGCGCCGCACAGCCTGCAGAACATCATCCTGGTCGGCGGCGGGGCGTTTCTGTTCCGCAAAGCGGTGAAGGCAGCATTCCCGAAGCACCGCATCCATGAGGTGAAGGAACCGATGTTCGCCAATGTGCGGGGGTTTCAGCTGGCCGGGCAGAACTACGCGAGCAGCAAAATGACCGTCGCCGGTAAGGAGCGAGTTCTGGGGGCATCGGGAGAACTCGAATGAGCAACGATATCCGGAAGGATACTGCGCCGATTCGCCTGGTCTTCGAACTGGCGCGGGCCGACCATCCTCATCTGTACGACGACCTGATCCGATTTCATAAGGGCACCAAGCGCGTCAACCGTCTGCGCGTGCTGGCCTACGACGGCTTGTTGGCGCAGAGCGGCCTCTTTGTCGGCTTGGAGCGTGGCTTGCCGCACCTGCCGTCGAGAATTGACGCTCAAGAAGGCAGCGGCGAAGTCACCAACGACCTGTTCGCACCATCGATCGACGGGTGATCGATCATGGGAAAGCAATCGCGTCGGTCAGCGGATAGCCGGGTGGTCAGTGCCTCAGACTTGGCTCAGATGGGGCGATGCGAGAGATTGGTGGCGTTCGAGTATCGACATGGAAGCCGTCGAACAGCCCGCCAACGGCGAGCCCGGGCACGCGGTCTGGTCGAGCATTCGCAGTTCTATCGTGAAGGCTTGGCGGCTTCAGTACAGGCCGAACGGAAGGGGCGCTGTTTCATCGCCAGTTGCGCGTTTGGTGAGGTCTGGCAGGTCCAGGTGCTGCGCCGGTTCAGGGACGTGGCGCTCCGGCCAAGCGCTTGCGGGCGCCCTTTGATCCGGCTCTACTACGCGGTAGCACCCGGCATCTGTGCAGTCCTGTGCCGGTGGCCAACATTGCAGATTCCTGTACGCATGGTCTTGGGCGCTATTGCGGCAGGACTTCGTCAGTGGTCAGCGTCTTGCCGAGGTGGCCGATGTCGGCGCTAGCATGGGGCGTCGGTTGCGCCATTGCCATCGCATGCTTCGCCATGGCTCTTGCGTGGCGACGGTCGCATGCGAGTCGTGCCGCACTCGCCGAACGAACGTCACGACCGAAAGCGCTGCGGGATGCCACATTGATCTACATGGAAAAACGGTTTCGGATCTCCAATCCCGTCGGGTTGGTGGCGAAGCTTGATCGAGCCTATCGGATGCCCTCAGGCATGATCGTGTTGGTTGAATTCAAGACGCGTCGTCTTGACCGGCCCTTGCTGTCCGACGTGATCCAGTTGTCGGGGCAAAGGGTGGCGTTAATGGGGCAAACGGGACAGACCGTAGCGTCCTACGCGTATGTAATGATCAAGACGCGGTCTTGGCGAGCTCGACCGATTGCGCATCGCGTCAACTTGATGAGTCACGAACAGATTATTGCCTTGATCAGGAGGCGGGAAGGTATTCTCGCTGGCCGCGTTCTGCCGCGCGGACCCTTGTCTCGAAATACGTGCCTTTCGTGCGCATTCCGCCCGCAATGCCACGAATGCAATTCCTTGAGCGAAAAGTCGGCACACCGGTAAATCTGTTTCTGAAAACAGGCTGGGCGGCCTTCGAGCGCTCATTTTTGGATGCACGACATCTCTGTCAGAAAGAAGTAGAATGCATGAAATCTCAATGAGAAATCAGCCATGCCTGCTACCACTTCACCTTCGACGCAGTTCCCGCACGGTGCCGTTGCGCGTCTTGCGGATGGACTGCGAGCCGGCCGCGTCTATCGGCGGGAAGATCTTGCACACATGTCCACCGCCGTGGACCGGCACCTGCGTGAGTTGGTGACGACAGGGATGCTGAAAAAGCTTGCTCAAGGGATGTACTACGCGCCGAAACAGTCAGACTTCGGTCCGCTGCCGCCGTCCGATGAGGAAGTCGTGCGAAGCTTCCTGCGCGACAAGGATTTTCTGGTGTTCTCGCCCTCGGCCTACAACGGCGTGGGCCTGGGGACGACCCAGCTCTACAACAAAACGCTGGTCTATAACCACAAGCGCCATGGCGTCTTCCGGCTCGGTAACCGGCAGTTCGATTTTCGTATGAAGCCGCGCTTCCCCAAGAAGCTGACCCCCGAGTTCCTGTACGTCGACCTGCTGAACAATCTCGATGAACTGGCCGAGGACCGTGACGCGGTGCTGCGCCAGGCGCGCGACAGCTTGCCTTCGTTCGACCCTGTACGGCTGCAACGCGCGGCCGACAGCTTTGGCAGCGTGGCGACGCGCAAACGTCTCCGGGGGTGGACTGGTGTCCTCCGAGCTCTGCGGGGCTCCGACTAGCGAAATATCCTGGCATGAGATGGATATGTTTCGTAACTCTATTTTGCACGATAACATTGCTTGTGTTATCGTGCAGAACATTGGTTATATAGGTGGTTTATCCGTGTTGCCTCTCGCCAGCGCCGTTCGGCATTACCTTCACGAGGTTCTCGGCATTCCCGTTCCGAGCGTGAAGCCATGGGCCCAAGAAAATGAGCTGCCGTACTTCCTTCGGGACGCCTTTCAGTTCGGCGAGATTGAAATGCTGGGACAAGCCATTGTGCTGGCAATGGGACGTGCTGAACAAAAACAGTCCCTCAGCGAGGTCCGAACTTGGTTGGATAAGCTAAGGGCATTGGCCGGACAGCCGGTAGTCTACGTCATCGATGCCCTGGCTTCCTATGAACGGCGACGGCTGATTGAACAAAAGACCCCGTTCATCGTTCCGGGCAATCAGCTCTATCTGCCAGACTTGGGCCTTGATCTTCGGGAGTACTTTCGGCAGCGTTCCCCAAGTGCGGAATCAGCGTTGAGCCCTTCCGCGCAGGCTATGTTGATCACGGCCTTGTTGCAACAGCCTTGGCAGGCTGAATGGCAACCTTCGAAGGTCGCGGCCGCCTTGGGCTACACACCGATGACCTTGTCGCGCGTGGTCAAGGAGTTGACCGCGACCGGACTTGTCACGGCGTATGCCGTGGGCCGGTCCCGCTGGCTGCGCATGGTGCAGCCGCCACAGCAGGCGTGGGAGCGGGCAAAACCCTTGCTGCGGACCCCGGTCAAGCGGACCGTTTGGGTGCTTGCTGAAGATTCCGTTGTTGATCGGCTAGGCCGATTGGCCGGTCTGAGTGCGCTGGCGCATTATTCGATGTTGACCGAGCCTAAGTGGCCGGTCTACGCCCTAAGTGCTAAAGAATGGAGGTCTGCGACAGATGCAGGCGTTCACGAGTTGCCCGAACCCGTCGCCGGTGCGCGCGAATGGCAGTTGTGGAGCTACAGCCCAGCGCTGGTACCTGGCGCAACCACGGTTGACCCGATTTCTCTGACACTTAGCCTGCAAGACAACGCCGATGACCGAATCCAACTCGCGCTGGACGAGGTGAGGGGACAATTGCCATGGTGAGAGGGCTGGACATTTTCCGGAGTTGGTTTGCGGAATACGCCGACCAATATGTTTTGATCGGCGGCACGGCTGCCAGCTTGACCATGGAAGAAGCTGGGCTGGCGTTTCGCGCCACGAAGGACTTGGACATTGTTTTGCACGTCGAGGCGCTGACCCCTGCGTTTGGCCAGGCGTTCTGGAAGTTCGTCGAAACTGGTGGGTACGAGATACGACAATCCAGCGACACGGGCAAGCCAATCTTCTATCGATTTCAAAAGCCTGCCGATCAACGTTACCCCGTCATGGTCGAGTTGTTTGCGCGCGCGCCCGATGGTTTGCCACTGGCCGAAGGTAGCCAACTCACACCGATACCGTTGGACGAAGCACTGTCCAGTCTGTCTGCCATTCTGCTGGATGATGATTACTACGAGTTCATCATGGCGGGGCGTCGTGAACTTGATGGCTTGCCTTGGATCGGTGAGGACCGGCTGATTCCATTGAAAGCGATCGCGTGGCTGGACTTGAACACGCGCAAAGAGCAGGGGGCCAAGGTTGACGCCAAGGACGTGCGCAAACATCTCAACGATGTACTACGCCTGTCGCAATTATTGGCGCCCGCGACGCGTATTCCTCTCATGCAGAAGATTGGCGACGATATGACGCGGTTCCTCCGTGCGGTGGCTTCTGATCCCTCTGTCGATCCGAAAGCATTACAAATCGGCGATATCACTGTCGACGAGTTGGTGGCCCGCATTGCCCAAGCGTATGAACTCGATCTGCCTGGAACGGTGAAAAGATGATTCGAACACTCCCGGTTTTGTATATGGGATTTGACGGGTACATGGGCCACCCGGTTCGATTTTAGATACGAAAGCCATATTGCGAAGAGCCTGGATGATGTTGATTGAAAATTTACTGGCGATGGTGCGAGAGGGATGCTTGCGCGATGCGGGAAGGGGTACGCATAGGGCGTTTCGCAACGGCATCCTGAAGAGGGGCGACGGCCGTTGTGTGATCGACAGGAGGCTATTTCTCCGCGTTGGTGAGCCCGAGGCGCGTTGCGGGCTGGCCGAAAGATGATCAGGGAAGTGTGTGATGCGAAACCGGCCAACTGCTGCCTTCAGTCTAGCCATAAAGCTGATAACCGTTCTACTCGGAAACCAGCCAGACGGCATATGCCTGCTGGTCGGCCAACGCGGTCGCCGTCCAATCTGGAGAGCACGACTGCTTTACGCCGCCAAGTTGCCATTTGGGACGTCATAGATCTGTATAGCACTGATTCTTTCGTCCTTGTATCAATAGCATGGGGCCAACTAATGGCTTACTTGTTGGCCAGAGAGGGCAGGGCACATAGATCCATAATCTACGCCTGAACCAACGTGCCTCCCAAGTCTTCTCGGGCCTTTCGCACGACCACCGGTTTTTCTGACAGAAATACGACAAGTAGCGACAACCCACAAGAGCCAACTAAGAACGAATATGCCAAAAGGGTTTTACGAACTATCTATTCATCTCGGTGCTTTGCTGGATGACAACCCTGCTGAGGCGGTGAAGCAGTCTCGAAAGATCGATCTTGATACGCCAGACCGTTTTAACCTCATGAGCCTGCGGGCGGCAATTCTGGTTGATGGTGGTGCACTGATCCACAATCAGGACGCGATTGAAGAAGGTCTCGCGTTGTTTCGCGAGCTTCATGGCCTTTTTCCAAATGCTGATATTACCTACAACATGGCAAATGGGCTTGTCGCTGCAATAGGCAATCCTCCTCGCGACCCCAGTTGGCTGGATCATCAAGAACGCACTCAAGAGCGACGTGCCGAAGCACGACGATGCTATTGGAAAGTTACCCAAGATCCGAATACCGATCCATCGTTACAAACTCAGGCCTGGACTAACCTCGCCAATCAGCTTAGCAACAGCTATCGGCTTAGCGAAGCACATGATGCTCGTCTTGCTGCACTAAAGGTTGATCCGGAGAATGGAGTTGCCGCGAGCTCTGCGGCCCGTGATTTGCTATGGCTATTTGAACAAGGTGGCTGCTCTGACCTTACACGCGTCGAGGCCATCATGTTGGCCGAGATAGCTTGTCAGCATCAGGATCGACTCGCTCAGTACACTGGCGCACAAGCCGCGAAACAGATTGCTGCGTTCGCCAACGAACTTGGCAATTCGCCTCAGCGATCCGCTCACACAGATCCGTTCATCAGTTGGGTAGAGCGCGAACGTCTTACACTCGCACCAGCCGTCGAACTTGTCGATCCTGCGTTGGGCAAGTTGGACTGGCTTATGCTCCCTGGCATCCTAGAACGCGAACCGGAGTCAGGCGGAATGCCCCCGCCTGTGTTTGCCATGTTCAATGTGCTCAAGAGCGATTTCATTCTCGCGCGTGATTTGGCATGGCGGGCTGTCGATGAAAGCGTTTGGCCGACGACGGGACGATTCGCAGACACCCTCGACTATGCGACCTACGGCCCGAATGCTTCTGCACTCATCCTTGCACACCGTACCGCTCTTGATTTGCTCGACAAAGTCGCTGTAACGGCCAACCACTACTTCGAGTTCGGACAGCCAGCTGACAAAGTCTACTTCGGCAAACTGTGGCGAAAAGCCCCTGACAAGACGACCGGCTTACGTCCACTCGCCGAAACGGTTGAAGCGACCATACGCGCCGGTGTCGGAGCACTCTATGGCCTTGTAGAGCTTGCTGACGACTACGAACACAAGGCCGGCATCCTACGTCCGCAAAAGAACCTCCGCAATGCCGGTACTCACCGATTTGTCGTACTGCACGATTTTGGAGACCCGGTGTGCAGCAGACAGACACCAGAAGTAGACCATTATTGCCAGGAACAGTTTAGGCAGGAGGTATTACGCGCACTACGCGTTGCCAGGTCAACCATCCAAATGCTTGCGCTCGCAATCTCGCAACATGAACAAGCGCTCGCACGAAGGGCCAGTGGTTTTGTTGGGACTCTGACTGTCCCAGATCATGATTGGATACGAGGTCGCAACGAGAGTGAATAAGTAACGTCGGGGTCTTTGTATTCTGTGCTCGGATGCCCCGCTTGCATCAGCCAAGAGCAGTAGTTGAACAGGCAGGTCTCCGCAACGCAAAATAGGCGCAACACCGGTCATTCAAGTTGATCGGCGCCGCCTCTCTGTTGAGGTTCGTTATACGGAATAGTCGATATCCATAAACCATCCTGAAGGTACAATCGAGCGCCACCGAGATGGTTATACTTCATAGGCCGAACCTGTATGCATTCCGCGATGAGTGAAGTACATGACTTACGAGACAGATGAAAGATTGAAAGGTTATCTCGATACAAATCAATTGCATCGTGAACAGCTTTGCCTTGCAATTCTTGCGCTGGACAAGCGTTTCACGAACGTTAGGCCCCGCCACCCAAGGGGCGGTCCTGATGGGGGAAGAGACATTGAGGCAATGTATCGAGGATCAGAGCTGACGTACGGTGCGGTCGGATTTATCAATCAGGCAGCGGATGTTGAGGAAAAAAAACGAACGATTCGAGCCAAGTTTGGTGATGATCTGAACAGCGCTTGGGATGCAAATCCAAGACCATCTGTTTTTGTTTTCTTTACCAACGTCAACTTTACCGTTGGAGAAAAATCCGATCTCGTTAGCTTGGCACGAGCGAAGGGACTCGCTGCCTGCGAAATACTTGACCGGGAACGTCTCAGATCTGCTCTGGATAGCCCGGATGGGTTTGCTGCCCGTTTTCAGTTTCTTAACATTGCGATGTCGGAATCCGAGCAAGCAAGTTTTTTTGCAAAGTGGGGCGATGAAATCCAGTCAGTCATTTCGACCGGATTTCAAGAAGTGCATTCGACTCTATCCCAACTGCTTTTTCTTCAGGAAGCAGGGCGTCCCATCTCGGGATTGCATGTCCAATTCAGGCTGAACCGGGAATATGACGCGACTGAGATTAGGCATTTTCGCGCCTTCTGTTCTATCTATCTGCGGGAACCGAAGTTGGGCATTTGGGGACTCTTGGTTGGCAAGACCGACAAAGCCGATAGGTTTAGAACTGATATAAAAGAGGCGCGTGACGAACGCTCGGGGATTGCCTTAGGAATCGCTTCTGGGCAATGGAAGGTAGCGTGGAGTGGTATGTCCGAACAAGAGGGTTTTTCTGAGTCGGATGTTGATGAAGGCAATGATGTTGGGGAATATGTGCCTATCGGATGGGGGAGCGGGGTAGGAATGAAGAGCGTCAAACATCTTGTGGTCTCCTACTCCACCGATAGCTTCATTCGCATCGAACCAGTGCTGTCACTGATGGATTTCGACGAATGCATGTTGATGCCGATATTGAACAAATCGTTTGCGGAAAAACTGGAAGGTATTCGCATCTTTGCCAACGGATACATGCTTCTCGACTTGGAAAAAAAGGTGTTTGGAATCGATAGCTCAAAATTCGAGCTTGATCTTGGTGAGGCTTTTTCTGAGGATGAACTGTCTGACCCTTGGGTACGCATTCGCCCTACAGAGTTCTCTTCAAACTTCAATTTGTCCTTTGTGGATAACGTCCCGGTTCGCATGTTCAAGTCGAAAAAGGCCACCTTGGAGCTGCCGAAATAGATGCAGGAATTCAGGAGCTCATGAATCATCGCCGCCTGGTCGGAGAACAGTCGTTACCTGCCGCTCAACACCAACTTGTGATGAACGTCAGCTTCAAACCCAGATTCGGCATGGAAGTCGTTTGCACATGATGAAAGGTTCAGATTGCGCTTCAACAAGCGGATCTGGCACATAAGCCAGCCCCAAGCGTAAGGCCGGTGGGCATTGAAGTGTCTGCGCCAAGGGCTAAATTGCTGTATATTTATACAGCTATGAGGCGCCATTCTGTTATCCCGTCGAGCGTTTATCGCGTCCAATGGCGACGAGAGAGCGCGGCTGACATGAGTCTGTCTGTTCTTCCGTCCCAGCAATATGGAGAATGTGATGGTGCTCGATATGTAAATCTGTTAAAAGTAGTCCGCACGGTAGGCAGGGATAGACGAGAAAAAGCCATGGACATCATCCATGAGATAGCGCCGAGGGAAACCGTCGGCCGAGAGACGACCAACCGTTTTCGAATGCAGTTTCAGGCTGCGGCATTCGCCGCTCTGGAGATTCTTAGCGGCAAGGATGTCGACCGAGTCTATTGCGACTATCACGATGACTTTGTCGTGCGGCGCAACCTTGGTGGCTCCATCGAATATCACTTCTTCCAAGTTAAAACAAAGGGCCGAGCAAATCAGCAGTGGACGGTTGGTGAAATTTTCTCACTGAAAAAAAAGGGGAATCTCGATACAGAGGAAAAGCTTGCGGCGGTCCGCGATAGCATCGCGGGCAAACTTTTCGTTCATACGATTCACTTCGGAGAGCTGTGCCGAGGGGTGACAGTCCTTAGCAATGTTCACTTCCATGATGAGGTTTTTGAGGTCAAAGACCACCTAAAGGACGGAAAGTCCAATCGTGCGTACATCACCCAATTCATCGAGAAGTTCGGCGAAATCTTTTCGCCAGGGGTGACGCTGTCCGAAGACCAATTGAAAGCCGCAAGGTCGAGGCTCACTTTTTTGCAGGTTTCGCATATGGGCGAAACCCTCGAGCCCTTTGCGGACGCTGCACGGAGCGCGATTTGGAGACACAGTGAGATTGACCTACATAAGCACGAGGTTGACGAGATAGCAAACAGTCTCGTTTCGCTTGTTGAATCGAAATCCTGTGCGCCAATCAGCGGCCTCACTAAAGAAAAAATCGACCTCATTACGGGTGTCGGGCTTGATGACCTATTGAAGGTACTCAGCATCTCCACAACGGTTTACCAGAACTTGCTTAACGGAGGTGACCCTGCAGCAATAAAGGCCGCCTCCATCCTGCAACGCCAACTGAAGGCCGCAGGGGCGCCAGATAGCATGATTGAGGCGGCATCCGTTGCGAAGGTTTCTTGGGATGTCTGGCTTCGCACCGCACGTCACACTTTTCCTGAATTTGACCTCGAACTGCTGCTCAACGACATCGAAACGAAATGCAGCGCGTGGGTTCTGAGTGGCAGCGCACTTGGTGACCTTAGGATAAAAATCGATGAAGTGCTCAAATCAGATTTGGCTCAGAAGTTTCCACCGCTAGACATCGACCTTCTGTTTGGAGGTTTTTGTGCGTCAATTGTTCGAAGAGCCTCGCGATGAATGCCACTGAATTCTTCGATGAAGCGACCAAGCGCAATTTGCGCTTGAGCCTTCCGGTCGAACTGTCTGCTCCGACATTTTCGTTAAGCAATGAAGCTCTATTCCAGTTGCCGCTGTTGGCGATGACGATTTTGGCTATTGCGAAAGGGGCCGCTAAACCCTTCTTGCCGGAAATTGGTCAACTGGTTGGCGAGTGCCTGGAACGTACTGTGGCAGGTTTCAAAGGGTCGTCGCAAGACATCGGGTGGTCGGGTAACTTGCGTATTCGAACTATCAAAGCGCTGACATTCCTGGAAACAACAAATCAAATAAGCGTCGACAAACACACGCGGCGGATTTCTGCCACCGAGCTTGGCAAGAGGGTCTATCAAAGCGCAATTGCGGGCGAGAGTTCGTTCGCTAATTCCATGAAAACCATTGAGCTCAGCTACCAGTATATAAGAGATGAAGTTCGAGTCAGGGGAGAAGTAGATTGAGGCTTCGGTCACTTAAAGTTGAGCCACTCGGACAGAATGGTTGGGAAAGCCCGGTGCTCGAATTTGGGCAGCGGACAACACTCCTCTTCGCAAAGAATGGCAGTGGGAAGACACCCATCATTCATTCGTTGGCTGCTAGCCTCGGATTTCCACCAAAGTTCCGCGATGAGATATTTGGCAGATGCGCTGCGGTAACGCTGGAGGCGGAGAACGAGGGTGAGCCGTTCATCATTCGCCGATTCTTTGGAACCAATAATCGTGACTTCAATGCAATATTGACCTATCGGGGCGAAGAGTCCGAGCACTTTAACGAGGGCTCGTTCTCCGTAGCACTTTTTCAGGCCCTTGGCCTAGAGCTGCCTCGGCTCCTGACTAACACTGGCACGGTGGCGCAACCCTATATTTCCACCGTCTTGCCTGTTTTCTATTTGAACCAGGGCGATGGCTACACCGCAGCTTATAAATCGACCAACTCGTTTATCCAGGACCAGTTTGTCGAGATGGTTCGTTTCGTTTTTGGTCTAAATCCAAAGCATTCGTTCGACATAAAGAAAAATCTAATTGATGAGAAGGCGGCGCTAGAGGCACAAACTCGAAAGATAGTTGCTGCACAACGCGTATTTGAATATCAATCTCGAGGCGTTGACGATAGCTCTGCCAACCACGAAATACTCCAGCGCCGTGCCACCGACCTAGCCGCCCAAGTTGAAACTTTGCGCGATTCAGTTGATGCAAAGGGAACAGCAGGTTCTATCCTAACCGAACTTCTTGGGCAAAAAGACCAACAGATTCGGTCAAAGAAAATCGAACTCTCTGAGCTTCAAAATCGTATATCAGGAATCGACGCCATTCGAACTGAGATTGATGGCGAGGTTAATACGCTTAGTCTGAATGAAGAGGCCCGTAGAGTTTTCTCTTCGTTCCGTGAGATATGTGGCGCCAAAAATTGCGGCCTCTTCATTGGCAGCACTGAGTCGTACGGGAAAAATCTCTTGTATCTCCGCGATCAAATCAAGGACCTTGACCGAAATGCTTTGCGGGCGGAGGTGCGGATTGAACAGCTTGAAGAGGTCTTGAAGGACCTGCACGCAGAACGCCAAGTTCTTGTGAACAAACTTGACTCACCTACGACGGCAGGTGTCGACCAACTGGTGACTGCAGTACAAGCACTGACGAAACAGCTGGTGGAAGTCCAGTCTGAACTCGGTCGAATTGAGGCGCTAAAAGATGAGCGCTCTAGGCTCTTCAAGCTGGAAGAGGAACGTTTGCGCATTCAGGACCGAATCGACAATTTATCCAACAGCGGGCGCACTGATCTTGGGTTCAACAAGCTGCGGATACAGCTACGCGAGCTGGCCGTCAAGTGGATGGACATCCTGGACACACAGAACGTGCCCAGAAATGTCGAAATCGACTTGGAACTTCGTTTCAAGTTCAACGGCGAGTCGCTGGACCTCTTCTCGGGCAGCACGAAGATTCGGCTGGTGCTTGCCATCCACGCAGCGTTGTTCGAGGCGTACATTTCCGAGCTTTCACGCCCGTTTAGGTTCCTCATCTTGGACACTCCAAAGCAGCAGGAGCTTCACACCGAGGACCTGGCCAACTATCTAAATGAGCTTGAGAACCTCTGCGCGTTGAAGAACGCCCAGCTCATTCTTTCATCCACCGAGTACGACCACCCGACAGGGCAGGAAGATATGCGCTGGTTACCGATGTACAAGGGGCCGGAGCATCCTATGTATCTCGGCACGCGCGCCGATTTTATTGGAAGTTAGACATGCGAACAGAAAGTCTAGACAGACTGTGAGCCCACCTCAGCAAGCTGCCGCTTGCCGCGGCGGCTTAAGCTCTGGTAGAAATACTTGTAGGAATCCCGAAACCCTGTCCAGTTCGACGGAGCCACTTCTGGCTCCTGTAGCCTTCTTCTGGATGCATATATGACTCTTGTTGCTGTGCTGTATGCCGACACATCACCAATCGTCGTTGCCGACTCCCTGATCTCCAATTTTGACGGTTTGCCGGATGGGCTAAACACGCCTTTGTTTAGTACTCCCGATAGCAGAGCTGCCGGAGAGTACAGGCCCGCGGGACTTGCACGGAAATTTTGGATGCTCCCTGATCGGAGCCTTTTCTTCTACGCAGGAGCAGCTGGTGCGGCACGGCAGCTCTTCGACTATCTAGTGGAAATTGTTTCAATTGATTGCCCCTACGATAGAGAAATACACCGGACGGCCCAAGACTACCTTCAACGCATTCGGAGTCGATTTTCCTTCCTTATCGTCGTGCCCTCAGAGGATGAGGCCCAACTCTGGGCATACGGAAATGTTCATCGAGCGGATATTCCGAATTATGGACATGTGGCCATGTTGGGCAGTGGAGTCGAAGAAGCTCTCGAAATTCTGCGGCGCTATCCCGGATCACCGTAAGCGTCCGGGTAGTACCGTCTGGCATTGAATGTTGAGATCGTAGAAGCTTGGTTAAGCGGACGCTTGCTGGTGTCCGCTTAATTTTTGGCGGACACGATATGGCGACACGACGGACACACAGTCTCGAATTCAAGCAAAGCGCAGTCGACGCGAGCAAGCAGATGGGCGCGTCAATCGCGGGGGTGGCGATGGCCCACGGCATCAATGCCAACCAATTGCACAAGTGGCGGAAGTTGCTGAGGCCCAAGGAGACGGTCGGCGAGCCGCTGATTCTCCCGGTCACCATTACCCGGGAGGCCGATCCAGCTCAAACACGGCAAGTAGCGCCGGATGGCAGCATCGACATCCAGTTCCCCCGAGCCAGACTCTCGGTGCGTGGCCGTGTTGACCTCGATGTCCTGCAAACGGTGCTGGCAAGCCTGCGTCAGAGATGATCGGCTTGCCCGGTGGTACGCGCATCTGGCTCGCGGCCGGCGTGACTGACATGCGTCGCGGTTTCGATGGTCTGGCTGCGATCGTGCAGGAGAAACTCGCCGCCGATCCCTTCTCTGGACATGTCTTCATCTTCCGTGGCCGACGCGGTGATTTGGTCAAACTGCTCTGGTGGGACGGTGATGGCAGCTGCCTCTTTGCCAAGCGTCTGGAGCGCGGCCGCTTCATCTGGCCGCAGGCCACCGAAGGCTCGGTTCATCTGACCTCAGCGCAGCTTTCCATGCTGCTCGAAGGCATCGACTGGCGCCGCCCGGAGCGTACCTGGCAACCGCAGAAATCGGCGTAAATCGTGGGCTTGGGGGCTGTTCACTGCGCCCGTAATCGCGTAAACTTGGGCCATGTTTGCGACCGACGCCTTGCCCGACAACCTCGCTTTGCTCAAGGCTCTGGTGAGTGCACAGCAGGCTGAAATCGAGCACCTCAAGTTCATCATCGCCAAATTCCGCCGCCTGCAGTTCGGCCGTCGCTCCGAGCAAATGGACGAGACGGTCGCGCAACTCGAACTCGCCCTCGAAGAGCTGGAATGCGTGCGCGGCGAACTGGGGCCGAGTGACGAGACCACGGCGACGGAATCCGACGCCGACGTACCGACGCCACCCAAACGCAAGCCGTTGCCCGATCATTTGCCGCGCGAGTCGGTCGAGCACCGGCCGGCGGACGACTGTTGCCCGGACTGTGGTGGCGCCCTGAAGACTCTGGGCGAGGACGTTGCCGAAGTCCTCGAGTACGTGCCCGCGAGTTTCCGGGTGATCCGGCATGTTCGCCCCAAGCTCGCCTGTGCGGCCTGTGACCGCATCGTTCAAGCCGCTGCGCCGAACCGGCCGATCGCCCGCGGTCTGGCCGGACCGGGGTTGCTGGCGCATGTTCTGGTGGCGAAGTATTGCGACCATCTGCCGCTGTACCGGCAGAGCGGCATGTATGCCCGCGAGGGCGTTGAACTGGAGCGCTCGACACTGGCCGGCTGGGTGGGGCAGTGCAACGCGCTGCTTCGACCGCTGGTCGCTGCGCTTCGGAACCATGTGCTCGCCGGCGACAAGGTGCATGCCGACGACACGCCGGTACCGGTCCTGGCACCAGGCGAAGGGAAGACGAAGACCGGCCGCCTGTGGACCTATGTCCGGGATGATCGCCCCGCGGGCGATGAGGCGCCGCCGGCCGTCTGGTTTGCTTACTCGCCGAACCGACGCGGCGAACATCCGCAGACGCATCTGAAATCATTCAAGGGCGTCTTGCAGGCCGATGCCTATGGCGGATTCGACGCGCTGTACGCCGACGGCACCATTCACGAGGCGGCGTGTTGGGCGCATGTGCGGCGCAAGTTCTTCGACGTGCACAAGGCGCAGGGATCACCCCTCGCGGCCGAAGCCCTCAAGCGCATCGGTGTGCTCTACGGCATTGAGGAGGCGATCCGCGGCAAGTCGCCGCAGGAACGCCAGGCCGTACGAGATGCCCGAGCGACGCCTTTGCTCGACAGCCTGCACGCCTGGCTTCAGGAAACACTGCGCAGCCTGTCGCAGAAATCGGCCCTAGCCGAAGCGATTCGCTATGCCCTAAAGCTCTGGACGGCGCTCGTGCGTTACGCGGGCGATGGCCGGATCGAGATCGACAATAATGCCGCCGAGCGCTCCTTGCGCGCCATCGCCATCGGTCGGAAGAATTATCTCTTTGCCGGGTCGGATGCCGGCGGCGAACGCGCCGCTGCAATCTATAGCTTGATCGGTTCGGCCAAGCTCAACGGCCTCGACCCCGAAGCCTATCTGCGCTTCGTCATCGAGCGAATCGCCGAACATCCGGTCAACCGAGTCGCTGACCTTCTGCCTTGGGTGGTCGCAGATCAGATCAGCACAACCGAATCGCCCCTCGCTACCGCTGCCTGATTACCGCTCCGGCTGCAAGACGGTAGGCGCCGGACGCTTACGGATCACCTGTCCAGAGAAGCTTCGATCGCCTAGGCAACGCATACAACGCGGCAGCAAGGCTTACTCTAGACTACGTCGACGAGTGGCGGCATGGGTCGCAAATGTCGGAGGCTTCATGTGGCGGCTATTTTGAAGTCGTCCCTACATCGCTTTACATGCGATCTTTTGAATTTCTTTATAGGGGAACCGCGCATATCTTTCTTGATATTTCCCCGATTGACATCACGCTGACACGCTTTGTAGCCTCACGGCAGGATGACGAAAAAACGCTCATTCTGGCCAGTGAAGACTTGAATATAAAGGTGTTCAATAACGCCGAGTTAAGTATCGAAGGTCCCATGCTTAAAGAATACTGTATACGCCCTGAACGGCAGGACAGCCTACTTGCCAAGGACTACAGCGGTACAACTCCATTTGCACACATTATGGGTGTCGTTCTTTATGCTTCGGCAGTTCCTGACTGTGGCCTAGCTGCACATAGTTGCCGAACACAAAATATCATTATTGGTGATGGAGGTCCGGCAGCTATTCTTACCGATGAAGACCTCGTTGTACCAATAGACAACGCGCAGGGTTATGAACGAAGCAACCAAAATCTTAGGGTGACACTGATTTTCAAGGATGAATGTCCAATCCAACGACTGGCTCGACGACTCCGGGAAGCGTATTCATGCACTATGTGTTCTAAGTCGTAATGCAAGCATCCAAGCCCCCAACTTTCTCTTCAGGTTGGGAGGATGAGTGGCGACGCGCAAACGACTTCGAGTGTGGGGTGGTGGCTGATTTTCTGCATGAGCGGCACGACTTTAAGCAATTGTTCGTGCTGTTCGCCGGATTGTCTTGCCGGCGTACTCAGACCTCCGATCACTGGGCGCGCTTGAGGTAGAATAAATTATTCTGGATTATGTAAGCGGGTTCGTGGCCAAGGCGAGGTAGATCGACGGTATCGACAACGGTATCAAGCAGTTTTGTCTCAGGAAAAATGCCGTAACCACGCGGGATAGAGCTTGCAATTGACAATCGAGTGGGAATGATTTGAGGTTGTTTGGGGACTATCGGTAACTATCGAAAAAGTATCGTAAGTTGATGATTTGTAATAATTTACGTCACGTAATCTATCGGTAGCTATCGGCCCCAAGCAAAACAACTTGCCGGTAAAGCTGACGGTAAGATTTTGACCTCCAATTCAGACCCCGTTTTTTACCGTTATGACTATTTTGGTCTTGACGGTAAAAATCAACCCGGAAAGCTAGGTTTCATGCGGGTTTTCGGGCATCTTTAGGTCTTCTGACCCTTGACGGTAAAAAACCGTCTCGAACAGGAGAAAAACCAAGATGCTTACTGACACCGCCCTCCGGAACCTCAAGCCTGGCGCGGCTCCGTACAAGGTCGCCGACCGTGACGGTATGTACGTCACAGTATCAACGGTGGGAACGATCGCTTTCCGTTACGACTACCGCCTCAATGGGCGTCGAGAGACGCTGACCATCGGTCGCTATGGGCCGGCAGGGATTTCGTTGGCGATGGCCCGGGAAAAGCTGCTGGACGCCAAGCGCGCAATAAGCAACGGCAAGTCTCCGGCTATGGAGAAACAGCGCGAAAAACGCCGCCTGACCGCTGCCAAGACCTTTGGCGACGTAGCAGGCAAGTGGCTGGCAGACGCTCGGATGGCCGACAGTACCAAGGCGATGCGCAAGAGCATCGTCGATCGGGACATCCTGCCGGCCTTCCAGAATCGGCAGCTCAACGAAATCACCGC
>Ga0316604_10000977_pt1 | contig 28525 bp, 29 predicted proteins | sample OWC_soil_day20_C_FD_207650 | JGI IMG/M metagenome (GOLD analysis project Ga0316604, IMG submission 207650) | Wetland soil microbial communities from Old Woman Creek delta, Ohio, United States - OWC_soil_day20_CT | ecosystem: Environmental > Terrestrial > Soil > Wetlands | place: USA: Ohio... | reverse complement strand
TAACTAGGGGAAACTGGTTCAGCATAGGATTGAAGAGCGGCTTCATTAACGGAGACAATATTCCAAATCCCCTGAAAGTTTTGGGTTAATTGAATTAAATATCGTTGACCGGTATCCTGCTTTATTGCTTCGATTGTTGCTGACCCGTTGGTTAGATTTAGCAATGTGAAAGAATCGCGATAGCCGTTAAATCCATAATCAGCCGCAACTTGTTTAACTGCTTCAATAGGGCCTACGGAATACTGGTCAGGATTGCCCCCATTGTAGCCCCAATTATTTCCGAAATAGTTGTTTCCCCAGTTGTCTCTCCTGCCTCTTTCTCCGCAGTCTCTATTTTGGCAATCTCTGTCTCGTTGCCGTTCATGTCGCAAGGGGGTAAAGGCGCCTCTATTTGTGTCCTCGGAAAGGGACTTTTTAAGTTGGCTGCTGTGCAGGGGAATTGGTTTTTCTGCTTCAGCTGCTTTAACGACAGGAATACCCGGCAAGACTGCTCCGCTAAGCAGGGCCGCTCCCGCCATAGCGGCAGCGTAACGGCGGTAATTGTGGCGAAGAAATTTGCGATTGCCTGATTTTCTTTCCATTAAAAATCCCTCCTTTTCATATGTAGTTTGGCTTACATATCGTTACACAATCCTTGGTAATTCATGTTGAAATAATAATGGACAACGTCGATAAGAACGCTAGTTAATAAAAGATTGTGAAAAGCTACGGGAATGAAAAAGGATTGGAGGAATAGCATGGAAACGCTAAAAACTATTGTCCAGAGAAGAAGTATTCGAGAATTTCAAAATAAAAAGGTACCAAAGAAAATAATAGAAGAAATCTTGTCATTAAGTATTAAAGCGCCTTCCGGGAAAAATCGCCAACCCTGGAGGTTTGTTGTTTTAGAAGGTAATAGTAAAAGTATGTTAGTAAACCTTATGGAGCAAGGAACAAAATTTCGAAAATTGAATAATTTGGATTTTGGAAGCTGCGAATTAAGCAGTAATGCAATAAGAGAAGCGCCATGGGTAATATTGGTATTTAATGCTTTTTCAAGATTTGAAAAAGACTACAATCACTATAGAGAATTAACGGACACGCAATCGATTGGAGCGGCTGTTCAAACTATGCTTTTAGCTGCACAAGATTTTGGGTTGGGCTGTCTCTGGATTTGTGATATCTTTTATGCGGAAAGGGAAATATGTACGTGGTTAAATCGGAATGACGAACTTGTAGCGGCAGTAGCTATTGGTTATGCTAATCAATATCCGATTTACGACCGCGTAAATCATGGGAAGAAGTAACAGAATGGATATAAATACTTCTAAATAAAGGAGACCGTCTAAAAAGCAGTACCTGCTTAGTAGACGGTCTCCTTTATTTAGGATATTTACTTATTTACTGAAATATCTTTCAAGAAGGCCTTTAAAAGCACGGCCATGGCGGGCTTCATCTTTGCACATCTCATGAACGGTATCATGGATGGCATCCAGGCCGAGTTCTTTAGCGCGTTTGGCAATTTGCAGTTTGCCTTCGGTTGCGCCATATTCGGCTTCTATCCGTAATTCAAGGTTTTTCTTAGTGTCGGCGTATACTACTTCGCCAAGCAGTTCAGCAAAACGAGCTGCATGATCGGCTTCTTCAAAGGCTATTCTTTTGTACGCTTCCGCGACTTCAGGGTAACCTTCGCGATCGGCCTGACGGCTCATGGCTAAATACATGCCAACCTCAGTACATTCACCAGTGAAGTTCATGCGCAAACCTTCTAGTATTTCAGTATCTACGCCCGCGGCTACACCAATGCGATGTTCATCAGCCCAAACCAGTTCTCCAGTGGTTCTTTCGGTAAATTTGGAAGCCGGAGCCTTACACTGAGGACAGGCAGCCGGTGCTGCATCTCCTTCATGAACATATCCGCAAATAGAACAAACAAATTTTTTCATTTTATCCTCTCCGTTCAAATAATCATTATTAACCAATAACTACTATAGAAATAATACCAAAATGTTCTTGCACTGTCAAGTACATTTTTTTAAAAATATTTATTATTAAAAGAAATAGCTGCCTACTGTTGCATAAATGTATAGAATATGGTTTAATAAGAGTAATTTCATACAGATGGGGAGCTGGAAAGGCCGGCTGAGAAATAGACCCAAATAAGTCTATGACCCTTAACCTGATCTGGGTAATGCCAGCGTAGGGAAAAGCACAGAGATTTTATAGTCTAAAGCGCCTCCTTACGGAGGCGCTTTTGTAATTTGGAAAAATGAAAGGGGAAAAAGGAAGATGACCATAGTAAAAGAAGGCTCGTTTGCATTGGAAGAATTACGTTTAAGAAAACCGTTGGTACACCATATTACGAATTATGTTACTGTGAACGATTGCGCTAATATAGCCCTGGCAATTGGTGCATCACCGGTTATGGCTGATGATATAGGAGAAGTGGCTGAGATGGTAGCTCTTGCGTCTTCCCTGGTGCTCAACATGGGGACACTCAATGAAAGAACTATTAAATCCATGTTGGTTGCTGGTAAAAAGGCGAAAGAAAGTGGTATTCCGGTAGTGTTTGATCCGGTAGGCGTTGGAGCTACAGGGCTACGCAACAAGGCGGCGGAGCAGGTGATTGATATTGTACAGCCGACGGTGATACGGGGTAATATGTCGGAGATTAAACTGTTAGCTGGTCTTAAAACCTCCATTCGAGGTGTGGATTCGGTGGCAACGGAGGAGGATGGCGCAGAGGTAGCTAGAGAGCTTGCGAAAAAGTTAAATTGTGTGGTAGCTATTACAGGAAAAAGGGATTTCATAGCAGATAAAGATACAGTATATGCGGTTGATAATGGGCATGAATTGTTAGCCGGTGTTACTGGTACTGGTTGTATGGCTACGACACTAGTGGGGTGTTTCGCGGCTAGTGGAAGAGGGGCTTTGCTTGGCGCTGTAACCGGTATTATGATTATGGGATTAGCTGGCGAGGTGGCCGCTAAAAGTTTACAGCCGACGGAAGGCTTGGGGACTTTTCGAATGAGGCTTTTTGATGCAATCGATAGGATGACGCCTGAAAAACTTTTGCAAGGAGGTAGAGTGTATGCGGTGTGACCGAGTAGTTAATTATTCACTTTATCTTGTTACTGACCGCAGCCTCCTCGGCGGTAAGGATTTGCTTACAACAGTGGATGCGGCAATACAAGGCGGGGCCACTGTGATCCAAATGCGAGAGAAGGAAGCTTCAACCCGAGAATTTTTTAATTTGGCTAAGGCAATGAGGGAGATGACAAAAGAACACCGTATTCCGTTTATAATTAATGATAGAATTGATATTGCGCTTGCAGTAAATGCCGACGGAATTCATATTGGACAGTCAGATATGCCGCTTGCTGTTGCCCGCCGCTTAGTTGGTAAAGATAAAATAATTGGCATGTCGGTGAATACTTTGGAACAGGCGTTAGTAGCCGTAAAAGAAGGTGCGGATTATCTCGGTGTAGGGGCTGTTTTTTCCACCTCAACCAAAAAGGATGCGGTCGATGTTAGTTTGGCTGTATTAGCTGAGCTTTGTAGAAACGTAGAAATTCCGGTTGTTGCGATTGGCGGTATTTCCGAGAATAACGCCAATCAAGTGCTAGCTGCGGGGGTTGACGGATTAGCGGTAGTTTCGGCGATTATAGCTAGTTCTCAGCCAGGTGCAGCTGCGGCACGTTTTCAGAGCATTATCTCCAATACTCTCTGCTAATTTGCGGAGAGTATTTTTTTGTAATTTGGCAATAGTGGCAGAAATAGGGTATTATAATAATAGGAGGCGAGGCCATGGGTTTGGTGCTGTTTGGAGTGCTAGGGGGAATTATAGTGGCCGTGTTGGTCGTTCCTTTCAAGGCCTTGTTTAAAATAGAGGGAAATGGGCGACCGGTTTGGTCGGTGGAAATTACCTGGTTTGCCGGACTCTTTCGGTTGTTTCGTCAAGCCGAGGGGTTATTTTTTGCAATAGGCCCTTGGAAAAAGAAGTTTTTTTTAAACAGGACTGACGCTGATACAGCTGCTACGATAGTACCGGCTGCTCGACAGTATCAGAGCTTTTTTCGCAAAATGAGAGGGACAAGGGATTCGGAAAAAAAAGATAATTTTTCCCGAATGCTTCAAGCCATCTTTGCTGCGGCGAGTCTTATTGTAAGAGGCCACGTGCGGTATGGAATTGAGGACCCAGCTTTAGCCTCATGGATTTACGGCGCATTCTGTGTGTTAAAGTCGACGAGGATCTTCAGCCGATTAAGGGTGACCCCGGAATATGAAGAGGTTGGCTGGTGGGGAAGTGTGGAAATTGTAGCCTCGATTCGACTGATAGGTATTTGCGGGCCATCCGCCCGTTATGTAACTAGGAGAGCAATGAGTAAGGTCTGGAAGACTTTTAAAGGAGAGAATGCTGCATGAAAGAAGAAGGGTTATCACAATCATTTGAAGTTTTATTTGAAAGCCTTGAGAAAATGGTGAGTTCAAAGACGGTGTTTGGTGAACCTATCACAGTTGGTAATGTGGTGATTGTTCCTATTATTGATATTGCGTTTGGAGCGGCAGCAGGCGGCGGAATGGGTAATACGGCAAAAGAATATCAAGGCGTTGGTGGTGGGGCCGGGGCGAGAATGAGTGCGTCGGCTGTTCTGGTTGTACGGGATTCTCAGGTTCAGGTGCTGAAGTTAAAAAATACGGCCACTGTGGACCGGCTTTTGGAGTTAGTGCCCGATTTTTTGCAGTCGCTTAAAAAGGATAAGGCAAGTGACAACGGTGAATTTACTATAGAAAGCAAAAGAGCTGAACCGTAACGGTTCAGCTCTTTTACTTTCTATATGCGATGGCTGCAGTTTAGTACATCTTTAATTTTGTGTTGGACCATGGCTTTAATGGCGTCGCGAGCAGGACGCAAATATTGACGTGGATCAAAATCGCCGGGGTTTTTGGCAAAATGTTCGCGGATAGAAGCCGTCATGGCTAAACGAAGGTCGGTATCGATGTTGATTTTGCAAACGCCCATTGTTCCGGCTTTGTGGAGCATGGCTTCGGGTACTCCTTGGGCTCCTTTAATGCTACCACCAAACTCATTGCATTTGCTAACAAATTCCGGCAGTACGGTAGAAGCACCGTGAAGGACAATCGGAAACCCAGGTATCAGAGCTGAGATTTTTTTTAGCCGCTCGAAGTCAAGTTGGGGTTCTCCCTGGAATTTATAGGCTCCGTGGCTGGTACCAATGGCAATAGCCAGAGAATCAACGCCAGTACGTTTAACAAATTCGGCAGCTTGTTCCGGGTCGGTATAGGTAGCGTCTTTGGCATTTACTTTTACGGCGTCCTCTACACCGGCCAATCGACCAAGTTCGCCTTCGACGACCACGCCATGGGCATGGGCATACTCTACTACTTTTTTAGTTAAAGCAATATTGTCCTCAAAAGAGTGTTTAGAACCGTCAATCATGACGGAGGTAAAGCCGCCATCTACACAGGATTTACATATTTCAAAGTCATCGCCGTGGTCAAGGTGTAGACAAATATCTAGATTAGAGTCTTCAATAGCTGCTTCAACAAGTTTCATGAGGTATACATGTTTCGCATATTTGCGGGCGCCAGCCGATACCTGAAGAATAAGAGGGGCTTGTTCTTCTTTTGCTGCATCGACGATTCCTTGAATGATTTCCATGTTGTTAACATTGAAAGCGCCCACAGCGTATTTTCCATAAGCTTTTTTAAACATTTCCGTTGTGGAGACTAATGGCATATAAATTCCTCCTACAGTGTATTTTGCGGTTATATTATATCACAATAGTGGCATGGGTGGATAATATTACTAATTTTATGTGGCGGAATTTATGATTTTGTGGAAATTCTTCTAATTAACATAGTAATATCCGTAGGCAACGGACTGGTGAGAGCCAAATTTTCACCAGTAATAGGATGAGTGAATTCCAGACTGGCTGCATGAAGGGCCTGGCGCTGGATATCGGTACGGGAACCGCCGTATAAGTCATCGCCTAGGATGGGGTGACCTACATGGGAGAGGTGAACCCTGAGTTGATGGGTTCGACCGGTTTCAAGACGCAGTTGGACGAGGCTGTATTGACCAAAAGTTTCTACAATCTGATAGTGCGTAATTGCTCTTTGGCCGGTTTCCAGCACACAGCGCTGAATAATGCTGCCGGTGAGACGGCCAATTGGGGCGTCTATTGTTCCTTGGGGAGGGGAAGGGACTCCGGAGACTACCGCCAGATAACCTCTTCTTAGGCTTTTATCCCCACTGAGGGAAAGAAGATGTTGACAGTGGGGATTTTTGGCAATAAGCAGCAGGCCGGATGTGTTGCGGTCCAGACGATGAGCCGGGTGAAATCCAGGATGAGGGTTTTCTTTTTGAAGATAATGGATTATACCGTTTGCAAGGGTAATTTCTTGGCTGCCGCTAGCGGGATGTACTAAAAGACCGGCAGGCTTGTCTACTACCAGGAGCATAGAATCTTCATAGGAGATGCTTAATGGCATGGCATGTGGTTCAATCGAGCAGTCAGCAGGCCATTTTATACTTAGTATGTCACCTGGATAAATGAGAGTTCCCCAGGAAGCGGGACATCCGTTGACAAGAATAGCGCCGTCAGCCTTTTTAAGCTTCCGGCGCAAGGTGAGAGATATTTTTAAGTGCCGGAGTACATCTGGCACTAAGCGAGGTTGAATTGAGTCTGAAATAGAAAAGGAGATCACGGATATGCCTCCCAGCGTTAGTTTAAGGAACTATTTCGTGGTCTACTTTATAAATTCCTTGAAAAACCAGCAGGTATTATTTTTAGGCAGTATTGGGAAAAAAATTACTGCCTAAAAAGGCAGCCCAATCTTAGATTATAGTATTTGCTGTATCATCGAAATCAACTCAACCATATGTTCTCTTTCCATCGTCATGGACTCTTTAAGATAATCACTCATCGGGTTTCCGCGCCAACCGTATATATCAACGAAACGACGGTGACGTCGGATAAGGGCGTGCACGAGAAGCAATAAGAGAGCGTAGTGTCCGACGAGCGGAGTTTCAATTTCTTCTGCCGGTATGTTGTTGCGTATTTTTAGATCAAGAGTAGTAATTATCGAAGACATATTTTCATCGTGCATGGTAATCATGTGAAGTACATCTAAATATCTGTTCCAGTGGTTAAGCGACATGGTTTCTAACTTATCGCGCATAGTGCCGATGGTCTGGCCGGTTGTTTCTACTGCAGTTCGCATTAAATCTAATTGTTCAATGGCTTCCTGATGCAATCGCTTCATGTGCTCAACGTCGAGAGTGATATGTCGCCGGTCACGAAATGTTTTCACGGCAACCCCTCCTTACAAGGGTAATTTTTGTATTTTATGCCGCCGCGAAATCAATTGTGAAATTAGCTTATGTTACGGCTATTTAAATGGAGCAATGAAGCGGATCATTTTAATAGGTATATGCATAGATAAACATCTGCGGCGAACATTCACATTTACGATAATAAAATCGCAACCGACATAGCAGAGGGTGCCGCAGAAGCTTTCCCGGTGGCAAATTCTAGCATCAACACTAAAAATGACTTCACAGCCTAAGAGACACAAAATGCGATCTTTCATACTTTCGCGATGAAAATCATACATTTTGTACGGGAGGGTTTCTTCGCAGCAGGGATCGGGGACCATGTAATCTTCGCAGCCGGGGGCCATAGTTTCTCCTTGATACCAATGCGGATATTTGCAATCCATAGACCTAATATCCTCCTTTATTTTTTTTGACGAAGGTCAAAGTGCTTAGTATCTCACCTGTTACATCATATGAGAATTTATAACATAATGTTACTTGGCGTTAACACACTATTGGAGAGTTATAATCCGGCGGGGAGAGGTAGAACTTTAAGAATGACGCAGCTTTCTATACCTATACTATGTCGGCCAACTGTATAGGGTGATATTAGAAAAGAGTTAAAAGATGATTAAAAAGAGAGAGCAGGAAATTAAGAGGGAGTCCCGAATACACCTTATATTAGTGGATTTTCTGTTGTAAATGCGGAGGTATTAATGGAGTTTAGTAATTACAGTAATGTCATAGGAATTGGCTTTATCGTGTGGGTGGCGATGGCACCAAGAACTAAAAGGGGAAATTTTGGTGAAAGGTTTCTTGCCTATATGGCAGCGCTGCTGTTTAGTTTACTTGGCACTTCAGGAATTATGATGGCGAAGCCGAATGCTTTTTTCTTTACCGTAGGAGGGGCTCTGGCCTTTTTATATGTAGTGGTACGATCCATGGTTACTGTACGAATTAAAAGATAATTTAAGAAAAAATCTCTCGCCTAAGGCGGGAGATTTTTATATACTATTTGAAAGCGCGAATTCATACGGAACGTTATAGGCAAAAGTGTATTACTAAAGGAGGATTCCATTCCGGTCGCGAATAATAAATAAACAATGAAGATTTGGTGTTAGCACCTTTGCGGGTATTAGCGGCGTTTAATTAGGGGAAAATTGTGGTAGTGTCAGGTGCAATATTACTACTGGGATATGAGAGCGTTGGGTTCTGAAACCTGTGAAAGGTAAATACTATAGCGTCCCCCATTCACGTAAGGTCTTCTTTAATTATCAAATAATCAGGGAGGTATATACTGTGGAAGAGAAAGAGTTTATTATTAGGGGCGTAACACATGATACAAATGTAGCCAAAATTGCTGTATTGGGGGTACCGGATAGCCCGGGTATTGCCTATAAAATTTTTTCAGCTTTAGCCAAAGAAGACATTGATGTCGATATGATCGTTCAGAGCATACGGAATGTTGATAAAAACATTATCGATATGGTATTCACAATTTCAAAAACTGATTTGCCCCGGGCAAAGGTTATTACCGAGGAAATTGGCCGTCAAATACATACTCTTGGGGTAGTCATAGAAGAAGGGGTTGCGAAGGTTTCTGTGGTAGGTGCAGGAATGTTCGGTAACCCCGGTATTGCCGCAACGATGTTTGGGGCACTGTCAGATGTCGACATTAATATTGAAGTAATCAGTACTTCGGAAATTAGCATATCTTGCTTGATACGAGAGGAACAGGTTGAAGATGCGGTAAAAGCCATTCATGCCCGTTTCTTTAAAGAAGAATTGATGTAAATAAGGCTAGTCGTTAGCAAGTAGAAGAAGAGAGAATCCGGTTGTTACCGGGTTTTCTTTTTTTATTTCAACCCGTACGGTAATATTGATTTTACAATATTTTCAAACAATAACTTTCAATTATGTAAAAGGATTATGTAAACAAACGGCGAAATACACAGTAAAGAACTTCACAAGGAGAGCGGAAGTGCTTTCCGCGAAAAGTTCTTTCAGCAGCTAACTCCATCAAAAGTTCTTTTGAGGAAACGTGGATACTCATAGAACTCTGAGGATTTATTAGCTGCATAAATCAAAAAATAAAAAATCCAAGGAGGCTTATCATGAACAAGAAATTACTGACTGCAGCGATTCTGGCCGCTCTCACGATTTCCACGACTCAAGTATTTGCCGCTCCTACTTTTACCGGTGATGCCCGCATTATAACGCAACAGGACGATGGCGGACGCACTTACACCGACACCCGTTTTCGTCTGAATGCTGATGCCGAGCTTGGGGATGGTTTCTATACTCATGCCCGTCTTCAGGGAATTGACACCCAACCGTTTGCTAATGCAACTTCAAACGGCGTCGCTGCAGATATGGACCAACTGTATCTGGGAACCAAGATGGGAGCCGTGGATGTTAAAGCGGGCCGTCAGGGATTGTTTGTCGGAAATGGTTTGCTTGCCGATGTGAGCATGCAAGGGGTATCGTTAGCTACCGAAAATAAAAATATTGGTTTTGACGCGTTTGTTGGCCGTGAAGGAACAAACGATGTTACTGGCGCTAATTTGAAAACCAAGGGTGACAAAGTGGATATGGGTCTTGGCTATTTGAAGGTAGAGGACACAGATTTTATGTCCTTCAATGCAGACAGCCGCCTTGGCAATAATGTTGTTCTTTCCGGTAATTTTACGAAAAATAATAAAGACAGCAAAAATGGTTTCTTGGTAAAAGCTACTGTCGGCGAAGCCGTTCGTAAAGGTGAATTCAATTATGCTCTTTCTTATCGTAACATTGAGGATGGTGCTGTTGCTGGTTCTTGGTGCACCGATACGGCTTATAATGATTCCAAAGGTTTCCGTGTAGAAGCTAACTATAAATTTGCCGACAATGTAAACTTGAATGTATTGAAAGATTTTACCGATAAAAACAGTGACTCTACTTCTTTAAACAGAGCAAAAGCAGAACTTACCGTTGTGTTCTAGACAAAAAAGACGGCCAGAGATGGCCGTCTTTTTTTGTCCATTAATTTCATGGTATGGCTCGGTTCGTTTAAGCCATGCTATAAACGGGATCACAAAAATTATTAACGGGAGGTTTGCATTATGTCGAGAAGTCGTAAAACTGTGAATCCGGCAGCCCAACGGGCCCTTGATCGGCTGAAGGTGGAAACTGCATCGGAGCTCGGCCTTGCGAATTATGAGAACACTTATAAAGGTGCTTTGACTTCCGCTGATAACGGTCGGGTTGGTGGTAACATGGTTCGCAAAATGATCCAGGCGCAAGAGCAGCAGTTTGTTGGCGGGAATACTACTACGACCGCAGCTTCAACGGCTCCGGCAGGAAAAACGCTTACCGCTGCATATGATGCAAATGGTAAAGCCTAGCAGGCCAATCGGCCTGCTTTTCCATTATATTAGTCTCAATATGCCAAATGCTACATGCGTTATTTTTATATTTAAAAGGGGAATTTTGGACAAAGAAAGAAATAATATAATAACAATGTCCAATAGGGTGGGAAATCACTTACTGGGTGGCATAGCTATTAATAAAGCTTCTGCCGAAATTTGTTGTTAAAACATACTGCTTATGGACGAAAAGGAGTGTCTAAAAGGTGACTGTGGTATTGATTAAAAATTTGGGTGAGCATGTAGGCGAGGAGGTTGAAATTCGGGGCTGGCTGTACAATATACGGTCTTCGGGGAAGATTTCTTTTTTGATTATGCGGGATGGAACGGGTCTAGTGCAGGGTGTCCTGGTGAAAAAGGAAGTAAGCGAAGAATTAGCCGCTCTGGTCGGCACTTTAACACAGGAAAGCTCGTTAATATTGCGCGGAATAGTACGGGTGGAGGAGCGCTCGGTCGGCGGCTACGAAATCCAGGTTACCGGGATGGAATTGGTCAGTGGTGCGGAAGAATACCCGATTACTCATAAGGAACATGGCGTCGACTTTCTGGCGGAGCGGCGGCATCTTTGGCTTCGTACGCCGCGGCAAAATGCCATTATGCGTATACGCTCGGAAATTGAACATGCTATCCGCGAATTTTTCTACCAACGAGACTTTGTATTGGCCGATGCCCCGATTATAACACCGGCAGCTTGTGAAGGCACTACAACGCTATTTGAATTGGATTATCATGGCGAAAAGGCATTTTTATCGCAAAGCGGACAATTATATAACGAAGCGGCGGCGATGGCTTTGGGACGTATTTATTGTTTCGGTCCTACGTTCCGGGCTGAAAAGTCCAAAACCAGACGTCATCTAATGGAATTTTGGATGATTGAAGCGGAAATGGCCTACTTTAATATGGATGACAATATCCAGCTGCAGGAAGAAATGATTCATTATGTCATTCAACGGGTATTAGAGAGGTGTAAGCGTGAACTGAAAACTTTGGAGCGGGATGTAAGCAAACTGGAAAAAATCACACTTCCTTTTCCGCGTATTAGTTACACAGAAGCTGTTGAAATCTTGAAGAAGGAAGGCGTAGATTTTACTTGGGGCGACGATTTTGGCGCGCCGCATGAAACTATTATTTCCAATTATTTTGATGCTCCCGTGTTTGTACATCGCTATCCAGCGGTTATTAAAGCCTTTTATATGAAGCCCGATCCAGAAAATAGCGAGGTTGTATTGGGAGCGGATTTGCTGGCACCGGAAGGATATGGCGAGATTATTGGTGGCGGACAGCGCATTGATGATCTTAAGCTCTTAGAAAAGAGGATTGCTGAACATAATTTACCACAGGAAGCGTTTGACTGGTATTTGGATTTGCGTCGCTATGGCTCTGTGCCCCATTCCGGTTTTGGCTTAGGAATCGAAAGAACGGTAGCCTGGTTATGCGGTTTGGAGCATATCCGCGAAACTATTCCGTTTCCGAGAATGCTGCATAAAATGTATCCTTAACATTTTTGGGGGATAGCCATATGAAATTTTAAGTAGTAATAGCAGGAAAAGATGGAAAGATGTCAAAGTAATGGTATTTATTCATTGAAATTTATAAATATCATTTTTAGGGGAAGAGGTGGGACAATTATGGCTATCCATGTTACAGGATCGCACATGCATGATAAAGTGATAAATGATAAAATCTTTAAAGCGGGTGCAGCTGCGAAAGTCGCGTGTGAGCGGTTTGGTACTGAGAATGTTGTCGATGCGTCCATTGGTGTTCTATTGGATGACAATGAAAAATTAGTTAGCCTGTCAACGGTGGAAAAAGTTTTCCGGAATTTACCGATGTCGGAAATCACCAATTATGCCCCCATCGCCGGATTACCGGATTATCTGGAAAATGTGCTTGACGTAGTTTTCAGAGACTGCAGGCCGGATGCCTATGCCAAAGCGCTGGCGACGGCGGGAGGGACCGGGGCAATTCACCATGCCGTCTGGAATTATACGGATATTGGTGATAGCATACTTACCTCGGATTGGTATTGGGGACCCTACCAAATTGTTGCCGAGGCCTTTTTAAGGAAGCTTGAAACGTTTACCATGTTTGATGAAAATCGTCGATTTAATACGGAAGCATTTCGAGTTAAAGTTGAGGAATTACAGGCTAAGCAAACCAATACGTTTATTATACTAAATACGCCGGCACACAATCCTATGGGATATAGTCTCGACGACGACGAGTGGGACGGCGTGATCGAAGTCATAAAAAATGCGGCAAAAAATAAAGAAAAAAATATTATTTTACTTGTCGATATTGCCTATATTGCCTATTGTGGCGATCAGCATGACTGTCGTACCTTTATGAAGAAATTTTCTGGATTACCGGAAAATGTTATGGTGATTATTGCGTACAGCATGTCCAAGGGCTATACCCTTTATGGGCAGCGTGCCGGTGCCATCGTCGGCATTTCTTCCAGCCGAGCGGCCATTGAAGAATTTGATTCTGTTAATAATTATCTTTGCCGTGCTACTTGGTCAAATATTAACCGGAGTGCCATGGATATATTAAATATCATTCATGATGATAAAGGATTAACCGAACAGATAGAAACGGAGCGTGACGGTTATTACCAAATGCTTCGCCGGCGGTCTGATGTCTTCCTAGCAGAAGCCAAAGCAATCAATATGCCGGTGATGCCGTATGTTTCCGGCTTTTTCATGTCGGTTCCGGCAAAAGACCCCGAATTTGCTTGTGAAAAGCTATTTGAAGATAATGTTTTTACGGTACCTATGATGGGGGGGCTACGTATAGCCATTTGCGGGGTTCCCTTCCAAAAACTTAAAATCATGGCGGAGCGCATGGTAAAAGTGGTCCACCTAACCCGATAGCAGCACAAAACCTCAGGACGCATATCACAAGCGCCCTGGGGTTTTTCTTTTCAAGAAATAACCAATAGAGATTTAGCGTTATTTTGGCAATACTATGACCAAAGGAGGGGATTTTTATGGGGCAATATCATGAAAACTGGGTTGATGACACCAGTCTGGAATTTCCGCGGGGTGGATTTTGGCTTATTCATGTAATAGGGGCTCTTGTGATTTTTTTCCTAGGAATGCGTTTTTCTGTCCGCCGTGCCCCACTTTCGTTTATTGCCTACCGGATGTTGAAAATGCTAACACACCGGTAAATGTTGCCGAAAGAAAAGACTTGGCCCAAATGCCAGGTCTTTTTTAACATAAGCTTAACAAATGAGAGACTAGTAATTTGTTGCCATTTTTATTATAATTATTATTTGGGTAGTAGAATAATTATGTAATTAAATGGGGGCTAAAGAATGTTTCGTTTTAAGCCGCGAGAGGACAAGTTCTTTACATTGTTTTCAGAAAGTACCAGACTGCTTCGTAAAGGGGCGGATGTACTTCAGGATTCAATGGAAAACCAGCAAGATCTCGAAACCAAAATGAAGATCATTTCCGATATAGAGCATCAGGCGGATGAAACCAATGACGAGATAATTGATTTACTCAATCAAACGTTTATTACGCCTTTAGATCGGGAAGATATTCATCTTATGGCTACTATGCTTGATGATGTGGTGGATTTTTTGCAAGGAACTATCGAACGAATTGTGCTGTACCGGGCTGGAAAACCGTCCGCCGGTGCCGCTGAATTAGCCAGACTTTTAGCAGACTGTACCGAGGAAATGGTAAAAGCCTTTGACATGCTGAAAAATATTCGAGGTAACCGGGATAAGATTCTGGACCATACTCGTAAAATTGCTGTACTGGAAAGTGAAGGCGATCGTATTTACCGCCAGGAAATTGCCTATTTATTTAATACCTGTCCGGATCCGGTTCAAATTATAAAATGGAAAGAGATATTGGAACATTTGGAGGACGCTCTGGATCATTGCGAAAAGCTCGCCGACGTACTGCGGGGCGTGGTATTGAAATATGCCTGATATACTTATTTTTTTAGTGGTAATTTTTTCTTTAGCTTTTGACTATATTAACGGGTTTCATGATACGGCAAATGTTATCGCTACCTCTGTTTCAACTCGAGCTTTAACGCCTCGTGTGGCGGTGTGGTTGGCAGCCAGTTTGAACTTCCTAGGCGCTATGTATAGTACTGGGGTGGCTAAAACTATTGGCGGCGACATTGTGAAATCAGCTCAAATGATTAACGAATATGTTATTATTGCGGCGATGATTGGCGCGATTTTTTGGAATCTCCTTACCTGGTGGCTGGCAATTCCCAGTAGTTCCTCTCATGCATTGGTGGGAGGGGTTGTTGGCTCGGTGTTGATGTCAACGGGTATGGACGCCCTAAAAATGGACGGTATTGTAAGGATTGTTTTAGCATTAATTCTCTCGGCAATCATAGCCATAATTTCCGGTGTGATTATCATGACAATCATTTATTGGTTGGTAGGCCGCGTAGCCCCGGCAAAGCTAAATAATAAGTTTAGGCGTCTTCAGATATTGACAGCCGCTATGATGTCCTTTGCGCATGGGTCGAATGATGCGCAAAAAGCAATGGGTATTATCACTCTTACTTTGGTTAGTGCAGGATATTTGCAAAGTTTTGAAGTTCCTGTATGGGTTAAGATTGCAGCAGCCACTGCTATGGGGATGGGTACGGCAGCCGGGGGCTGGCGTATTATACGAACTATGGGCGGGAAAATTTTCAAATTGGAACCGGTAAGCGGTTTTGCTGCAGATTTAAATTCTTCCTTGGTTATTTTTTGTGCAACCCTGTTTCATTTACCTGTTAGTACCACGCACGTTGTTTCGGGTTCGATTATGGGGGTGGGCACAGCCAAACGTATTAACGCGGTACGCTGGGGCGTTGCGCAGCAGATGCTGATGGCGTGGGTACTGACCATCCCTTCAACGGCTATTGTAAGTGCACTGGTGTATAAGATAATGCAGCTGGTAATACGGTAAGGGGTAACCGGGAAAAGTATTGCGGGAGATTTCCATGTGCAATTGGTATGGATATATATTAGTGGTTATATCGGCGGTCTTTTTCGGTGCATCGTCGATTGTGTGTAAATTTACTTATGCTACTGGGTTGGCTCCGGTTCCGGTACTTCTTATGCAAGGAGTATTGTCGTGCGCCATTAGTTGGGGGTGGGTTCTGGTCACTAATCAAGCGGCTGGGATATCTCGCTCCCTTCTTCTTCCTATGTTGGCTCAGGGAATTATTGGGTCATTTCTCACGTCATTATTATTTTTTATCGCGCTGGATGAAATGGGAGCTTCTCTGACCACATTACTTGTGTTTTCTTACCCGGCCTTTGTTCTTGTTTACAATGCTATATTTGTTGGTCGAAATGTTACTCCTGTGGAAAAAATTGTGTTGGTTATGGCTTTCCTTGGAATTGTTTTTTGTGTTGACTTACCGCAGCTTGGATTAAGCCATATGAGTACGAAAGGTATCCTGCTAGCCCTTGGAGCAGCTATTACCTATGCCTTTATGAATATAAACGGCGAGAGGCTTCTGGCCGAAGTTGCTTTACCGGTAGTCACTGCCTGGACGCAAACCCTTTCGTTAATGATGCTGGTGGCGATTTATCAGCCGGTGTGGATGCTGGACGTATCGTTGTCTTGGCAGCAGTTAGGACTGCTTGCAACTGGTGGTGGTACGCTGTTAATTCCGATCATGATTTACATGGCTGGGCTAAAAAGAATCGGCGCAGGCATTGCTTCGATTCTTAGCACGGCGGAAATCCCAATTACCCTGTTTCTGGCTTGGCTGTTATTGGGGGAGACCCTTAGCTTATTGCAGGTGGCAGGTGGTATGTTAATCATGCTCAGCGTAATGGTTTTGTATTATTACCGTATGGAATAAAAGTAATGGCGGGTTTCTTTGTAGCATTTTATTCTTAGAGATAATAGATTGTCATAGGCTATAACATGAGAATACCTAAATGGCTGGTCGGGAGGTTTTTATGAAAAACAAGGTTATTATTTGGATTGCTGATAGAGAACGTATTGAGGTTAACCAGGGAGAAACCTTGTTGACTATTAGCCGCCAATATCAAGAACGTTTTCCCACGTCAATTGTTGCTGCGAAAGTCAACCATGAAATAAAGGATTTACATGCCGGGATTGACGAAGATAGTACAATACAGTTTCTGGATTTAACAACAACAGAAGGAATGCGCGTCTATCAGCGCAGTCTGGCCTTTGTATTAGTCGTTGCTGTTCGTGAACTATACCCTGACGGGGAAGTGACTATTGAACATTCGCTAAGTAAGGGAATCTATTGTGAAGTGTATATTGACAGGGAGTTAACCTCGGATGATATGCAAACAATAGAAGGGCGCATGCATAAAATCGTTGAGGATGATCGCCCTTTTATAAAAAGGAGAGTAACCAAACAAGAGGCTATGGATATGTTCCAGGCCGATGGGCAACCGGAAAAAGTCCGCCTTTTAGGGCAAATGCAACGCGATACCGTAAGTATTTACTATTGCGGCGACGTGTACGACTATTTTTATGGTACATTGGCACCCAGTACAGGATCTTTACAACTATTTTCCCTAGCCTTTTGCAAGCCCGGTCTTATACTACGTTTTCCTGAAAAGGAAAAACCGGACGAGTTGCCACCGTTACTCGAACAACCCAAACTGGCCCAAATTTTTCGTGAAGCCGAGGAGTGGGGAAAAGCACTTCACTGCGGATATGTGGGAGCACTGAATCAAGCGGTGGCTACCAATCAGATTGATGAAATTATTCGGATTGCGGAAGCTCTGCATGAAAAGAAATTGGCCAATATTGCTGATTATATTACCGAGAACAGGGATAAAGTCAGAGTTATTCTAGTGGCCGGTCCGTCGTCCTCGGGTAAGACAACCTTTGTCCAACGTTTGAATGTTCAGCTTAGGGTTAACGGAGTAAGGCCGCTATCCATTTCGTTAGATGATTATTTTCTTGACCGTGTCCTGACTCCGCGGGACGAACAAGGAAATTATGATTTTGAATCTATAGAAGCTCTCGATTTGGGTCTTTTCAATGAACACCTTGTACGGTTATTGCAAGGGGAAACTGTAAAAATTCCTACCTATAATTTTTTAATAGGGCAGCGTGAATATCGGGGGCATACTTTGCAGTTAGAACCGGACCAACCCGTTATTATCGAAGGAATTCATGGACTGAATGAGCGGCTGACCCTTGAGGTTCCGCGCGAACAAAAAATAAAAATTTATGTTAGCGCCATTACGCAACTGTCTATTGATAACCATAACCGTATTCCGACTACCGATACCCGGCTTATACGAAGAATTGTTCGTGATAGCCAGTTTCGGGCGCATGACGCTTTGCAGACATTAGAACTTTGGCCTTCAGTTCGCCGCGGTGAAGAACGTAATATTTTTCCCTTTCAGGAAGAGGCGGATATCATGTTCAATTCGGCTCTTATTTATGAGCTAGGGATACTAAAACCTTATGCGGAGGCCTTACTGAATGAAGTTGGGCAGGATAAGCCAGAGTATGCTGAGGCGCAGCGTCTGTTAAATTTTTTAGCGTATTTTCATGATATCGATGGTGAAATAGTGCCGTCGAATTCTATCCTGAGGGAATTCTTAGGTAAGTCTTGTTTTTATAAAGACTAAAAAACCTTGGTGCAGTTTAAACTGTACCAAGGTTTTTACTATTTGCCGGGGTCATTGGGAATGGAATGACGGGCTAAGATAGCGGCAACCGGGCCTTCACCAGTAAGGTCGGATTCTTTCGCTTCATAGCCTAGACGGGTTAAAATGGAATATACATGGGGATTTTCTACCGGTGTGGGAATGGTCGAAGCTTGCCCATAATTGTTGACTTCTTTAGTGCCTTGTTCCGGCGGGATAATACGGCCAGGTCCGCCGACGCAGCCTCCCTTGCAGGCCATCCCTTCAATAAAGTTTGCATTGAGTTTCCCTTGTTTTAATTTCTCAAGAGCCTTTTGACAATCCGGGATACCATCCAATTGTACGGCTTTGAATTTTTGGGCCCTGCGAGGGACAAGTGCCTTCAGCGTGGCCTCTACAGCGCCGCTAACGCCGCCGGTACGTCCGTACACGCGTCCTCCCCAGGATGCCAAAGCGTTTTCTTCATCTATTTCTACAGCGGGATTAATTTCAGTTGCTTCGAAAATTGTGGACAGTTCTTGAAAAGTTAAGACGAAATCAATAGCACCTTTTAATTCCGGCAATGTCGCTTCGGATTTCTTGGCAATGCAGGGGCCGATAAACACGACCTTGGCATTAGGTTCAAACGTTTTAATAATCCGAGCGGAAGCGATCATCGGAGAAACGGAAGGAGAGATATGTTTAAAGAGGTCTGGAAACTTATTTTCGATTAATTTGATCCAAACCGGGCAACAGCAACTGGTAATGAGGAAATCATTTTCATTTTTAACATAATGATCAAATTCAAAAGCTTCCTTTATGGTTACGATGTCGGCGTACAGTGCAGTTTCGATCATATCCATAAAGCCGAGTTTCAAAAGGGCTGACCGCAATTTTCCGGCAGAAACGCCTTCACCGAATTGACCGGCAAAGGCTGGGGCTACCGAGGCGTAAACCGGATGGGTCTGTTGGCGCAACAGTTCAATTAAAGGAACAAAATTGGACTTCTCCGTTAGCGCGCCAAAGGAGCACGCTGCTACACAATGACCTTCCCCTATACATTTTGTGTGATCGATTTGTACCTGACCTCTATCGTTGTGGCTTATGGCGGCTACGGGACACACCGCTTCGCCGGAACATTTTCCTGTGCCGCATTTCTGGCAGGCATCGGGATTAGCCACAATGACAGAGTCGCTTTCCATGCCCATAAGGGCTTCTTGATCATTTTCATTGATTACTGAGTCGTTATCATGCGGAGATAGCCCCATGGCTATTCGAATTTGATTGGCTACATGGCGGCGAGTTGTTTGGTCGGCGAACTCCTCGTGGACCAAACGGCATATTTCTTCCCTTCGTTCAAAGAGATTTCCTTCCCAAGCGGCTTTGGCAACTTGGTAGAGGATGCGTGGTTTAATGGTAAAGGGCTTTACTTGTTCGTTCACATATACACCTCATTTAGCTATATATAACTACATAATATTTTAACCCATGCTGGGATTTTTGTGCAAATTGTATATAATGAGGCGGGAAAGATGGTTACTTCTACCGGAATAGAACTTAACACGATTCGGCAATTACAACACGATTGCGCCCTTGATGTTTAGCCTCGTAGAGTGCGCTGTCGGCAGCCGAGATAAATTGAGTTATGTCAGGCCCCTTAGGTTTGAGCACAGGGTCATAAGTGGCAACACCCAGGCTTGCGGTAATGCGGGCGGTAAGAGCTCCTGTATTATCAGGGAAAAAGGTAGATTCAACTATACAACGGATTTTTTCAGCAATGTGAGCTGCTTCAGTTTTGGTGCATTCAGGGAGTATGATTGAAAATTCTTCTCCTCCATACCGGGCAGGTAGGTCTATTCCCCGGACGGCTTGCTGCAATATTTGTCCAAGCTGGCTCAGGAGTTCGTCTCCGGTTAGGTGTCCGTACGTGTCGTTAAAGGTTTTAAATTTATCTAAATCGATCATAAGCAGGCTTAGTGGGCGCTTGAGAGCAACTGCCCGCCGCAGTTCGGTAGTAAGAACCATGTTGAAATTTCGGCGGTTAGCGAGGCCTGTTAGACTGTCAGAGAGAGCCATGGCCTTTACCTGATTATCTAAGTGAGCTTTCTCCAGTCCCAGGGCAATCTGCTGTCCCATGAGAGCAGCAAAGGAATGTCGTTCAAGTTGCTCGGCATTGGAAAAACGATGCCAGGCGAGAATAATACAACCGATAAGTCTGTGGTCAACGGGAAGCGGTATTATCATGATTGGAAGGCAGGCTTGTTCCGGGTATATTTCTTTGAGCGGCGGTAGAATTTCGATAGAAGCCACAGAGGGAGATAATTTTTTCAACGCTTTAGCGAAGTCAGGGTATGTGTCCTGGTGAAAATCAGCTAATTTCGAGGTAAGTTCTACGGATGTGATATGCGTAAAAAGATCGCTTGTTTCGTTTACGGAAAAACCTGCTCCAACATCTGCTCGTAATGCCTTCACTGCAAGAAGGGTACTTTTTTCTAAAATTTTGTTAGTATCTGTGGTGGCCGCAGAAAACTGAGCAATTTGGTAGAGAATTTTTTCTTCGGCCAAACGGATTTTCGTTTGTTCAAAGAGTTTAGCACTGGTTATTGCGCCGCTGGCATGATGGGAAAGTGCTTTTAACAGCAAAGCGTCCTGGTTTGTAAAGGCGCTCTTTTCACTTGAGTAGGCCTCAATAATTCCAATAACTTGATGGTCGTTAATAAGTGGTGCGCAAATAATTGAGCGGATACTGGAGAATATTAATATGGGGCGGAAAAGACCTGGATGTAAATTGACATCGTCGATGATATGGACAGATTTATCGTCGCAGGCCTGACCGGCAACGCTGTTTTTTAACGGAATCTGATCTGGTGGAGCATTGATACCGTAAGACTGGGCTACACGGAGAACGGAACGGTCTTTGGTAAAAAGCGCAATTATACTTTGGTGAGCGTTCATGGTATCAGCGATCATGTCGGCAATAGCTGCCAGAGTTTCATTTACATTGAGCTGGGAAGATATAATGGTACCTATTTTTGCTAAGGTATCTTCAAATAAATCCCGTTGCTGTTCGGAATTTTGATATAGTTGTGCGTAATTTTGAGCCGATTGAGTGGCCTCGATATTTTGACGGCTGAGTTCTTCGTAAGGTTGTCGGATAACCAGTCTATAAAGATATTGGAGGAGGAAAAAATCGGCTGCTAATTTGAAAATATGTCCGGCGATATTTATACTAAAAGGATTTGGCGGTTGAAAAGAAAAACAGGCGTCGGCTACGAAGGTGAAACATAAGGCAACTGGCAGGTGTTTACTTGTATTAAGGCTGCATTTAGGAAGCAGAATATATAATGCTAGAGAATCAGCAAGGCAAGCAGCAATTTGGCTATACAATACGACAGGCTGATTATAATGGTTTATGGTTAAATTTGGCAAAAGAGTATAGTTCAAAAGAATATTAAGGATAAGTCCCCCAATGCCAATCAGTGTAAAAAAGAACAGGGTTCGATTTGATAAGATAGAGCCGGTTGTGTTACTTTCTTTTTCCGATAGGGTTACGGAAAACAGTAGACCAAAAGACCACAGTAGGCGATAAAATACCCAACTGGTAACCCATACATGTTCTCCTTGCGATGAGTCGAGTATACTTGCATAAAACAGCATGTGAACCAGATCGAGCGCAGTAGCCCCAAATACAACGAGTGCAATAGCGGTGACGCGTGGGCTAATTTGCAATATGGTTCCATACCGAACGATAAATAAGGTAATGACCCCGAGTGCTATACTGCCCACTTCAAAGAAACTGTGAAGGAAAACAAGATTCAGTTCCGCGAGGTTGACGGAAGTTAAATTTGTGAAAATAGCGTAGGAAAACAGGGTGGACAGAAATAGTAGCAGTACTCGCTGGGGGTGTAAGCTATTTATTATTATTTTTCCCATACTATCACCTCCCGATGAAAGTAAAGTAGTTCTGTAATGTATCTTATGCGAAACATTTATTCTTGACCCTGAAGGTAGTGAATGGAATGGAAAGAGTTTGTCCGATATGCAATGGTATAGAGCATCCGGCAGTACGCTGCCTGCGGTGCGGTTTGGTACTAGCAGACGGAGGGGCGCTGGAAAATTATTATGGGCCTTACAGCCCTTATGTAGATTGCGATACATTTCCGGAAGGCTGTGATAAGAGCAGTTGTGTGCATTTGTTTTATTGTCCGGAGTGTCATTGGGACACGCGGCTGGCTTGGGACTTGATTCTCATTTAACAATGTTTTTCAGTAATCACTTAATATAAATAAAAAGGTGGGGTATTTATGGCAGCGAATCCGATAGTAAAATGTACAGTAGACCGTTGTACGCATTGGATGACGGGCAATCAATGCATGGCAGGTAAAATCAGTGTATATAACGATGAACACGCTGGTGAATCGAATACAAAAAGCGATACGCAGTGCAAGTCGTTTTATGCTGGTAATGGTCTAGGGGACTATGTAGGTGCGCTTCATAATGCAAACATTAGTGGAACCATAAAAGCGGCATTTACCGACGGAACACAAATCACACCATCCGTCGAATGTTATGTGACGGGTTGCAAGCATTGGGAGCAAGGAAACTATTGTCATGCGTCCAGTATTGAAGTCAATGGAGACAATGCCTCTAAAACCATAGATACGGATTGCCAAACCTTCGAGATAAAATAAAGGCCCTTTCAAAAAAAAAAGTAAGTAATTTACCGACATTCGGTGAGTTACTTACTTTTTACATTTTATACCAATATATCTGAAATGTATTGTTTTAAACAGAAACAGGCAGGGATTTTTTCATCCGCCAAGAATAGTAAAGGATAATGTATTTGGTTAATCGGGGGGAAATATTGTGGAAATAAGCCGGATGAAGGTAAATCAGATTTCTACACTGCTAGCGTCCGGCAATGTTTCGGCTGAAATACTAGCAAGTTTAAGATTAGACCCACGGATTGCGGTAACTCGGTTGATAGAGAAGTATTTTCGGCAACAGGTGGTAGTAGAGAAAGAAAAAGCCCGCCTTGAACAACTGTATGAGTATGAGAAGAGTTATTATCAGCAAGGGTACCATAAAGTAGCGGGAATAGACGAAGCTGGGCGCGGTCCTTTAGCCGGGCCGGTTGTTGTTGCGGCAGTTATTTTACCGGTTAATTACTTTTTCCCCGGCTTAAATGACTCCAAAAAACTTACCGCAAAGCAGAGGGAGAATTTATTTCACGAAATTACTGAGAACGCGTTAGCTATAAGTTGTGTCGAAGTTTCCGTTGAGACAATCGACACGATCAACATATACCAGGCTACTATTTCCGGTATGTATCAAAGTCTGAAGGAGCTTGCCCTAGCCCCGGAAGCGGTATTAATCGACGCTGTACCGCTTAAGGAATTAACTATACCTAATGAATCATTAATTAAAGGGGATCAGCGTAGCGCTTCTATTGCTGCAGCCTCTATTATTGCTAAAGTTACTAGAGACAGACGTATGGATGAACTAGAGGGGGTCTATCCTCACTACGGTTTTTCTCAGCACAAAGGGTATGGGACAAAAGAACATCTGGCGGCTATAGAAAAATACGGCCCATGTCCGGCACATCGGAAAACCTTTTCCCCAATCAACAGATGGGGGGGCTTACTTTGAGTATTAATGTGATAGGCGGGGAAATACCGTTAAATGTATTGCCGAAAGAGGCAATGGCTTCTGCGACTGGCACTGTAGCCGAACTAGGTCAAAATATCCAGATGCAACCTTTCGGTTCAGAGGTGCAACTGTTTTTGGATTCTCAGGTAAGAGCACTCTTAGAACAACTCACTCAGATTTTAATTGAACAAAATATCGGAATGGAACAACTACCGCCTCAAGTGGCGGAACAGGCTAAAGACGCTTTGCATCAGCCATTTCAAGCGGACGCATTTGCCAATGGTCTTTCGACGCTGGTGAGGGGACAAAAGGCGGCTGCCGACGTGCTAGTTTCTATGGCTGGAAACTTAGAAGCCGCGGTACTTTTTAAACAGGAATTTCCGTCTGGAATACCAACCGATGTCAAAAAGGTTTTACAGTCTTTTAAGCAGCAAATGTCTGATATGGATCCCCTTATTACCGAGAAATATATTACAGATGTTGCGGGGCAACTTACTAGCGCGAAAAAAACGCAGACGGAAGCACCGTTTCTGCTGCGCCAGGCGGCAGACCAGCTGCAGAAAACATATGCGGCGGATGTAAGCCAGGGGCGGCAAAATATACCGGCAAGCATACCCCAAGTAGCAGAAGAGTTGATCAACGAATTTGGCAAGCAGTTGATGCGCTCGGGGCCATCGCCGGAAAAAGAAGAATTAATGGCGGGCCTAAAAGAAATTGTTATATTGATGAATGAGACGGTTGAAATTGACGGAGGCCAGAAAGCTGCCCCAGAGTTTAACAAAGAAATCGCTCAAAACATACGTCAGGAACATACAGAGGAAGAGGCAAAGCTTATTTCTGCTGGCGATAATGGTAAATTACAACCAAAACCACCGGTCAAAGCCGATGCGGATGTAATAGTTCAATCCGTTCTTATTCCGAAGGAAGAAGAACCGGCTTTTTCCGGTAATAATAAATTGTTAAACCAACCTATCACGATGGAAGACGTCGAACAAGCGCTAGATACAATAGTTAAACAGTTTGATATGCAGTTAATAGCGAAAAATCCCATGGCGGAAAAGGCAGTTGCTGCGGCTAAACTGAGGCAAATGGCTGGGCTTTTAACCCAGGATTTGCCTCAAGGACCTGTAGTGGAAAAAACGTTGGAGTTTGTTAAAGTTTTTCTTCCTAAGCCTATTCACCAGGCAATACGCACTCACATGCCTGAAATAGAAAAAATATGGGTAACGGAAAAATTGGAAACTATTCAGGCGTGGGCTAATTTATCGTCCGAGCAACTGAAAGAGTCAGGGCAGCAATTACGGCAGCTTGCTGCCGGTATCAGTAAGTTTTCGGAGAGACCTGCGCAAATGGAAGGGCAACAAAATGGAATGACCCTTCTAATTCCTTTTTTCTTTTCTCCTGATAGTAAGCCATACCCTACTTATATTCACATTTATAAAGACCGTCAGCAGCAGAATGCTTATGAAGATGGTGGTTCGCCGGAGGTTTGGCTGAGAATGTGTATGGCTACGGAAAATCTGGGTATTGTGGATTTAATGTTTCATCTTTATGGGCAAAACCAGCTTTCTATTAAAGTTAAATTCAGTGATGCTGCACCGGCTGAAAAATTTAAAGAAACTGTTCCGGATATTCGGGAACGTTTAGAGACTTCGAATTTTGTACTTTCGGATATCAGTGTGGTTTCATTAGCGTTAGGAGAGTAATTCCGTAGTATTTGGTAAGGCGGTATATATGAAGGAAGAAGCCGAAAAAATATCTCAGGCAGTTGCTCTTCGTTATGAGCGAGAACAAAATAATGTTCCGCGTGTTGTAGCGAAAGGCAAAGGTCTTGTTGCAGATAATATTTTGCAAGCGGCCAAACAGCATAGAGTTCCGGTTTATCAAAATAAAACGTTGACCAATATGCTGATGGCACTAGAACTGGACCGTGAGATTCCCATCGAACTATATCAAGCCGTAGCTGAAATTTTAGCCTATATATACCGGCTGGATAAGCGTAGATGATAACGGATTTCAAGGGAGGATAAAATGCGCCGTATTCTTTTAGATAATGTAGCGGCTGGAATGAAGATAGCAAAGCCTTTGTTTGCAGCAGACGGAAAAATTTTGCTAAATGCCGGGCTGGAGCTTAAAGACAGCTATGTAAAGCGTCTCAAAGAGATGGATGTTTCTTTTATTTACATTGAAGATGACTTAACTGCCGACATTGAAGTGGCTGACGTGGTCAGTGACAAGATCCGTATGGAAGCGGTAAGTACAGCTAAAAGTATTATGGATAATGTTAAAGTGGGGAAACGGGTTGATGCAAGTCAGGCCAAAAAGACGGCAAACTCATTGGTAGATGAGCTTTGCAGCAATCAAGGAGTACTCGTTAACTTTATTGATATGCGCACCAAGAGTGATTATTTGTTTAGTCACTCTGTTAATGTGTGTATTTTGTCCATTATGACGGGAATCAGTAGGGGCTATGATGAGTTACGGCTACGTGATCTAGGGGTAGGAGCACTCCTCCATGACATCGGTAAAATTTCGTTAGATCCTAATCTATTAAATAAAAATGAAAGATTAACTGAACAAGAATTGGAGGAAATTCGAAAACATTGCCAATACGGCTTTGAAACATTACGTAAGAATCCTGAGATCAACTTAGTTTCGGCCCATTGCGCTTTTCAACACCATGAACGGTATGATGGTACCGGCTATCCCCGCGGATTGGTCGGTGATGAAATTCATGAATATGGCCAGATTGTAGCACTCGCCGATGTATATGATGCGCTTACTACCGATGTATCCTACCGAAATGCCGTACCGGTATATGAAGCCTTGGCGATTATCACCAGCGGGGTTGGAAAGTATTTTGCACCGGAGATTGTCACTAGTTTTACAAGCAACATTGCTGTTTACCCAATAGGAACGGTGGTACGTCTGAGCAATAACGAAATTGGGGTTGTTGTCGATATAACCAAAGAGGCAATTCATAAGCCTGTTGTGAGAATGATTGCCGATGCCAAAAAAAATCGTATATCGGGTATAGTGGAAATTGACTTATCGAAGAATTCGCGTCTTTATATTGCAGATGTAATGGAACGCTAATATGGGTGGGAGAGTAAGCGGACTCGCGGGCGAAAAACTGGCTCAAGAACATCTAATACAAAAAGGCTATAAAATATTGGAAGCTAATTATCGTACAGCAACCGGGGAAATTGATATTATTGCCAAAACCGGTCGTACCCTTGTATTTATAGAAGTCAAAACCCGGGCAAGCAATAGATATGGAAACCCGGCTGAGGCTGTCACCTGGTATAAACAGAAAAAAATCATTAAAACTGCATTATGGTATCTCAAACAAACTGCTCAAGTCGACGCGCAAGTTCGCTTTGATGTTATCGAAGTCTGGCTGAGTAGTGCTGGGGTTCAAACGAAACTCAATCATATTATCAATGCTTTTGATGGGTACTAATTTATATAGTGGCAGGACGGATATGGGGGAATGGGTTTGTTTGCGCAAACGTTTGGAGCTACGACATTAGGGATTAACGGTGAACTAATAACCGTTGAAGTGGATATTGCAAATGGGTTGCCGGGTTTGGATATAGTAGGTTTACCGGATACTTCGGTAAAGGAATCCCGCGAACGGGTGCGGGCCGCTATTAAAAATGCCGGCTTTGAATTTCCAGTGCGTCGCATTATTATAAACCTGGCTCCGGCCGATATGCGAAAAGATGGTTCGGGACTTGACTTGCCTATTGCTGTGGGCATCCTGGCGGCCAGCGGCCAAATTGATCCGGAAAGTTGCCAGCCTTTTGTATTTATTAGTGAATTATCCCTGGAAGGTAAACTAAGAGGCATATCCGGTATACTACCCATGGCGGCAACTCTCGTAGAAATGGGTAAAAAGAACATTTTTGTAGCTCCTGATAACGCGCAGGAAGCCGTTTTTGCGGGAGATGTAACCGTATACGCGCCAACGACCCTGGAGGATGTCGTACTCCACTTAAGAGGGCAAAAAAGGCTTACACCGGTTAACAAAGAGGAACTACTGCCAACGACTCTTATGGATGACGACTTGGCCGAAGTGCAGGGGCAAATAGTTGCCCGTCGGGCAATTGAAATTGCCGCTGCCGGTGGGCACAACATCCTTTTAGTCGGTCCGCCAGGTTCCGGGAAAACCATGCTGGCACGGCGATTACCGTCAATACTTCCTGATTTAACCGAACGTGAGGCTTTAGAAGTGACGAAAATTTATAGTGTTGCCGGCCTCTTGAAAAATAATACCGGACTGGTATCCACACGGCCTTTTCGTAATCCTCACCATACTATTTCTGATGCTGGGATGATCGGCGGAGGACGGGTACCGCGTCCAGGGGAAGTGACCCTAAGTCATAATGGGGTATTGTTTTTAGATGAATTGCCGGAATTCCCCCGTCAAGTGCTCGAAGTGCTTCGTCAGCCCATAGAAGACGGATCTGTGACGATATCCCGGGCTATAGCTCAGCTATCCTTTCCGGCCCAATTTATGCTTGTGGCTGCTATGAACCCTTGCCCGTG
>Ga0316604_10000976_pt1 | contig 28528 bp, 26 predicted proteins | sample OWC_soil_day20_C_FD_207650 | JGI IMG/M metagenome (GOLD analysis project Ga0316604, IMG submission 207650) | Wetland soil microbial communities from Old Woman Creek delta, Ohio, United States - OWC_soil_day20_CT | ecosystem: Environmental > Terrestrial > Soil > Wetlands | place: USA: Ohio... | reverse complement strand
CTGACCATCAGCGTGACCGCAGTGGCGGACGGCCTGGCCGACGCCAACGAAGTGGTGAGCACCAACGAAGACACCGCCGTTTCCGGCAACGTGCTGAGCGGTACCAGCAGTGTCGATGGCACGCCGGCGGTCACCAGCTTTACCGTCAATGGCACGAGTTATAGCGCAGGCCAGACTGCGGCTATTGCCGGCGTGGGTACGCTCACGATCGCCGCCAACGGGGCCTACACCTTCACGCCGGTTGCCAACTACAACGGCGCCGTGCCGGTCGCGACCTACACCGTCAGCGACGGCGTCAATACCGACACCTCGACCCTGACGATCAGCGTGACCTCGATCGAGGATTCTCCAACCATCACGATGCCGACTTCTTTGACGGCTCTCGAAGATACCGGCAAAACCATCAGCGGCATTTCTGTGGCCGATGTGGACAGCAGTAACCTCACAACCACGATCAGCGTGCAACATGGCAGCTTGAGTGTTAGCGCTGGCAGTGGGGCTTTGATTACCGGCAATAGCACTGGAGCCGTGACCCTGGTTGGAACGGCGGCGCAGATCAATGCTGCGCTGGCAGGGCTGAGCTATACCGGAAGCTCCAATTACAGCGGCTCCGACACGTTAACGGTTACTTCCAGCGATGGCTCGACTGCAGTTACTACAAAAACAGAGACCATTGCGGTTACTGCGGTGGCGGATGCACCGACGATCAGCATAACAACGGGCACGTCGACCACCCATACCCAGTTGGTGATCGGTGGGGGCACCGCCAGCGGCGGCTTGCTGATCACCGATGGCGTGATTCAGGCTGGAACCGATCAGAAGGTATGGCGTACTGCTGATTTCGCCACCGCAGGCGGCAATGCCAACGGGACGGACGCAACAGGGGATATCTTCGTTTACACCAGCGATGCCGTGGTCAATGGCGCCAACGGTGCGGGCAGTTCGGCAACCGATGCACGTGATTACATCGTTCTGGACAAACCGGCGAGTGCCTACACGGTGACTTACTCCAGCGACCACGGGGGTGCCTACAACGGCTATGACAATGTGCATATCACCGACAATGCGACAGGCAAGACATGGGGGGTGACCAACAACATTGAAGACATCATCTTCAGCGACGGCAGCACCCTAAGCGGCCTTACGACCGTGCAGAGTGTCACCTATGACACGATGGCGCTGAATATCAACGCGGCGCTGACCGATGTCGATGGCAGCGAAGTACTGTCGAGCATCCTCCTTACCGGCATCCCTGCGGGAGTGACACTGAGCGCAGGAACCAGGCAGGCTGACGGTTCTTGGCTGCTGTCATCGGCGCAGCTTGCCGGCTTGAGCATGAACGTGCCGGCAGGCACCGGCGCGTTTGATATTGCCGCGAGCGTGACCAGTACGGAATCGATCAACGGGGATTACAGGACCACGACAACGAATCTGCATGTCGATGCGATCAACCATGCACCGATCGTGGGAACCTCCTCCGGCACGGTTTCCGAAGAAGGTTTGTCCGGCGGCGTCGCAGATACGGCCGGTACGGTAGACACCACCAACAGCGCCACGACCACTGGGACGGTTGCAATAAACGATGTCGATGCTGATGCGACGCTGACCGTCATGCTGACCGCCCCGACTACGACACTGACTTCTGCCGGACAAGCGGTGAGCTGGAGCGGTGCCGGCACACACACGCTGACGGCGACGCGCGCCGATGGCGAGGTTGTGGCCACGCTGACGATCGATGATACAGGGCACTACACCTTCAACTTGCTCAAGCCCATCGATCATTCCGGTGCCAATGTCGAGGATATCAAGGCTATCGATTTCGGTGTCGTGGCCTCGGATGGCGTGACCAGTACCACCGGTACGCTGACCGTCAACGTGGAAGATGATTCCTCCGTTGCGCTCACGGCAGTGACAGGCCAGCTGGAATCGCTTGATACCAACATCATGATCGTGCTCGATGTTTCCGGTTCTATGGCGGAAACGGATGGCGTGGATGGGGCAACACGGCTGGCCAGTGCGATTGCAGCGATCAATACGCTGCTGGATCGATACGACGATAACGGCAATGTCATGGTGCGGCTGGTGACCTTCTCCACTACGGCTTCGGCCGTGGGCAGCGTGTGGACGAACATCGCGACGGCCAAGGCGCAGCTCGCGGCGCTGGCAGCCAATGGTGGCACCAACTATGACGAAGCTCTCGGCGACACGATCACCGCCTTCTCCAGCAGCGGCAAGATCGTAGGTGCACAGAACGTGGCCTACTTCTTCTCCGATGGTTTGCCAACCTACGGAGCCGGCAATACGTCCTCCCTGACCGGCGGCACCAACGGCACCGGGTATGACCAATCGGGGAGCGACACCGGCATCCAGGCCAGCGAAGAAACCACCTGGACCAATTTCCTCAACAACAACCAGATCAAGACCTACGCGATCGGCATGGGTTCTGGCATTACCACCACGTCCTACCTCAATCCGGTGGCGTATGACGGCCAGGCCTCGGACAACTCCAGCGGTGTCATGGTCACGGATTTTGCCCAGCTTGACAGCGTGCTGGCCAGCACCGTGACGCAGATGTCGGGTGATCTGGTTGCGGGCGGTCTGGCGGCGGGCGCCGGTGCCGATGGCGGGTACGTGAAGTCGTTGACGATTGACGGCGTGACCTACACCTACGATCCGGCGTCCGGCGGTTCAGTGACGACCAGTGGCGGAACCAGCCATGGCGTGTTTGATACCAGCACCGATACGCTGACCGTGACCACCACCAACGGCGGCGAGTTCGTGGTCGATATGGATGACGCAACTTATCGCTATGTTGAGCCAGGCAACGTGACCTCGGGCGCACATGACACCATGAGCTACGTGTTCACGGATTACGATGGCGACACTCAATCGTCGTCGGTGACCGTTGATGTGACCCGGATGACGGTGACTACAGGCACAACATCGGCAGACACCCTCAACGGATCCGACACTGCGCCCGATTTCATCATGGGACGCGGCGGCAACGATGTCATTCACGGTCTGGGCGGGAATGACCGCATCTATGGCGGGGACGGAAACGATACCCTGTACGGTGATGCGGGCAACGACCTGCTGCATGGCGGCGCTGGAACGGATGTGCTTTCCGGCGGGGATGGCAGCGACACGCTGATTGGTGGTGCAGGCAACGATACGCTGACCGGCGGCTTGGGAAGCGATACTTTTGTCTGGCATTTGGCAGACAAGGGCACGACGACCACCCCGGCCGCCGATGTCATCACCGATTTCGACATGACCTTGCCGTCAGCCGGAGGCGATGTGCTGAACCTGCAGGATCTGCTGCAGGGCGAAAATCACACTACGGGCACGGGCAATCTGAGTAACTATCTGCACTTTGAACAGGTGGGCTCCGATACGCTGGTGCATATCAGCAGTTCCGGCGCATATAGTAGTGGTTTTGCCACCAGCAAGGACGATCAGCGCATCACCTTGCAAGGAGTGGATCTGACCACGATTGGAAACGATGTGGCGATCATCCAGGACCTGCTGACCAAGGGCAAGCTGAGCACCGATTGATTGGCAGCGGATGAGGCAAACGACAAGGCCGGCGAAAATGCCGGCCTTGTTTTTTTGAGGTTACGAGGCCAAACGGCATGGCCGGATCCCTTGTCCGGGAATCAGTGCTTGCCGCGCCGCGTTGCCTCCGGCCCGGTTGCGCCGTTGATGCCCAGGGTGGCCAGCGTCTGCCATTCAGCCTCGGTACAAACCTGCTCGGCAATGGTGAGGATGCCCAGATTCGCTGCGATGCCGGCGATGGCGCGCAGCAGGTGCTGGTTGCCGGGCTGGGTGTCCAGATCGTGGATAAAGCTGCCGTCGATCTTCAGGTAATCCAGGCGCAGTTCATACAATTGCGGAATGCTGCCGAAATGGCGGCCGAAGTGCTCGATGCCGATCCTGCAGCCAAAGTGGGTAATTTGCGCGACAAAATTGGCCAGGGTGGCCATTTCGTCATGCAGGCCGAATTCGTTGACTTCCAGCCATAGCTGCGCGGCATCGCTGCTGGCGGCTTGCAGCAGGATCAGCAACTGGCTGCGGAAATTTTCCGACCGAATCGAATCGGCCGAGATATTGACCGCCAGCGCTTGCGGATTGCGGCGAATTTCGGCCAGCGCGAGCTTCACTGCGGCCAGATCGAGTTCGGCGGCCAATCCCAAGCGCAGCACATAGGGCAGAAAGATGCCGGCCGGAACCAGCTCTCCGCTGTCCGGATGACGCAGGCGGATCGCGGTTTCACGGTGCAGCAGCTCCCGGTCCAGGGTAAAAACCGGAAAGGAGGCCAGTTCGAAACGGTTTTCTGCCAGCGCCCGCTGCAGCAGGGCTTGCCAGTCATCGTTCGGATTGCTGCTGATAGCCGCTTCCAGGCTGGCGGCAACGCGTGCGGGTTCGGTCTCGGCGTGCAGCAAGGCGGTATCGGTACGGGAAAGAACCGCGCCGGGCGTTTCATCATGGGCATACAGCGTGAAGCCGCACCAAGCCGGCCGGTCGTCGTCGCTGTGGCCGCGCCGGTAGAGTTCATCGAGCTTGCCGAGCAGGGTGCGCGCCAAACGGTCAGCGGCGTCTTCATCCACGCCCGGAGCAAGCAGGACAAAATCGGCGCCGTTCAGGCGGGCGGCCAGCCAGTCAGGTTCGTGTACGGCGATATCGGCAAATTCGGCCGCGACGCGCTGCAGGAAGAAATCCGCCTTTCCCCGGCCCTGCCGGCGATTGAGCCCGCCCAGATCATGCAGGCGAACGATCAGTAATGCGCCGCGCGGTGCGGCGTCGTCTTCCGAGAGCGCCTGCAGCAGGCGGCCCATGAAAAAGCTGCGATTGGCCAGTCCGGTCAGCGCATCGCGGTTGGCTTCGCTGCGCAACTGGCTGATGCGATCGGCCTGTTCGTTGAACATGGCCTTGACCCGTTCTACCATGGTGTTCATGGCGCGCACGACCGTGCGCATTTCCGGCACCCGCGGCTCCTGTACCGTGACGAAGCGGCGCTCGGTGATGGCATGGGCCTGATCGACCATCTGCGAGATCGGCCGGCGCAGCCAATTGAGGAAGATCGTCGCGGCTAAACCAGTCAGCGCGCCAATGACCGCCATCCAGAGCAGCAAGGTCAGGGCGCCCTGCCAGAGCGATTGGTAGGCGAAACGGGCATGTGCCTGTACGGTGACCGTACCAGCCTGTTTCCAGCCATCGTTGACCAGCGCCGTACCGGCTTCTGCACGGATGGGAATGGCGCTTACGAACCAGTCAGGCACCTGGTCCGGCGGATTCTTGCTCTGCCGCTCCACCACCACCTTGCCAGTGATATTGCTGTAACGCACCTGCTGGAAATGCCCGCTGTCGAACAAGGCGCTGACCAGCAACTCCGCCGTTGCGTCATCCTTGCTTTGCTGTGACATGGAAAGCGCCAGCGCCGCGGCGTTATCCGTGCTTTGGGTATACAGCTGCTGTTCAAGATAGCTTTTGGCGCTATAGAGATTGAGGCCGAAGCTGCCGATAAAAACCAGCGAAGTCACGGCAATCACGCCGATCCAGAGTTGTCGGTACAGGGACATAGTGTTTTCCTTAAGGCTCCATGCCTTCTGCCTGCATTTTGTTCAGCAGGTCTTTCCAGCGGGAAAGGCGCTCGACCGGCGCGGCGGGACGCTGTCCGCTGCCGGCAAAGACGCCATCGGTGTTGAAACTGTAAACGGGGGTGAGGTCAGCCCGGCGCGAGGCCGGGCGGATTTCGCCAATCAGGTTGTCGAGCACCAGGGGCTCGGCATCAGGGGCGGCATAGTAAGTCAGTACCATGTGCGCCTGGCTGATGCTGCTGGACGGGCCGCCAATCTTGGCCCGGACATAGGTCAGGCGCAGTTTTTCCTTGGCAATGCCCAGTTCGCGCAGGCTGAAATATTTGGCGATCACGAAATCCTCGCAGTCGCCCGTTCCCTTGCCCATGAACTCGACCGGCGTGGCCCAGTAATCTTCCTGGTCCCAGACAAGCGGGTCATCCTCGAAACGCAGATGGCGATTGAAAAAATCATTGATACGTTTGAGTTTGTCGGATTCTGACTGGTTACGGGCGCCGGCAAGCGAAGCTTCCCAATCTTTCACCAACTTTGCTGCGAAGTTTCCATAGCGCTGCTGCACGATTTTTTGTAAGCGATCAAAATCCCATGCTGCCGCAGAGAACGCAACGACTCCCCCAAGCGCCAACGGCCCCAGGACACGAAAACGAAGAGTCTGGTGAAGATCTTTGAAATACCGGGGCATTGCCTGAGTGTCAGGATCAATTGATTGCCGCATGATAGGCTATTTTCACAGGGATAACATTGATTTATCAGTCAATCCTAATGTTCTGGCTGGTTGGGAAGGCGTCATGATAAAGTCCGGTTTGTTTACAAGACCTAACATAAAATTAGGTCAAGTTTATTGTCAATTATGGGGCATCCAATGAAAGCCAATGTGAACATGAAGCTTGTCGCCATGGCACTGACCAGCGTCCTTCCAGTTTCATTTGCAATGGGTGCCACCCTGCCCGAAATGGTTGAGCAGGCCATCCTGCGCAACCCGGAGATCCAGGCGCGCTGGCACCAGTTTCGTGCGGCCGGCGAAGAGGTCACCGCAGCCAAGGGCGGTTATCTTCCCCGCATCGATGCTTCGGCTTACGCCGGCCACGAATGGCGTGACTACCCTTCGACCGGCAGACAGTCTTTCAGTCAGCCTGGCGCCAATATCGAATTGCGCCAGATGCTGTTCGATGGCTTTGCCACCCGCAGCGCCGTGCGCCGCGCCGATTACTTGAACCAAACCCGCTATTACGAATTGCTGGCAGCATCCGATTCTGTCGCCGAAGAAACCGCGCGGGCTTATCTGGACGTGCTGCGTTATCGCAAATTGGCCGAGTTGGCACGCGATAACTGGGCAACCCATAAAGAACTGTTTGACCAGATCGATTCTCGCGTCAAGGCCGGCGTCGGCCGGCGGGTCGATCTCGAACAGGGCGCGGGCCGTTTGGCCCTGGCGGAATCCAACTGGCTGACCGAAGCGGCCAATCTGCATGATGTCAGCGCCCGCTTTGAACGCCTGGTCGGCATTCTTCCCCCGCAGGAATTGAACGAAGTGCCTGCACTGCTCGATCAATTGCCGAGGAATGATGAAATATTGCCGACGGCGCTGCAGCACAATCCTGCCTTTCTCGCTGCCATTGCCAACCTTCGCTCCTCCCGGGCCCAGCTCGATGCACAAAAAAGCAGCAATTACCCGCAGCTGGAGTTGCGTGCCTCGCAAGGGCTGAACCGGAATCAGGATGGCACGGAGGGTAATTATCGCAAGGGCTTGGTGCAACTGGCCCTAAGTTACAACCTGTTCCGCGGCGGCAGCGATGCAGCGCGAACCCGGGCGGCCGGCGAACAGCTCAGCGCGGCATTCGATCAGCGCGACAAAGTCTGTCGCGATATCCGTCAGGAAACGCGCATCGCCCAGAATGACCTAGGAAAGCTGGCCGAGCAGATCAAGTATCTTGACCAGCACCAGCTCTCCACGGAAAAAGCCCGTGATGCTTACCGCCAACAGTTTGATATCGGCCAGCGCACCTTGCTCGATCTGCTTGATACCGAAAACGAGCTGTTTGAGGCCAAGCGCTCGCTGGTACGCGCTGAAATCGACTATCAGGGCGCGCAGCTCCGGGTGCTGGCCCACACGCACCGGATTCTGCCGGCACTGAAACTCGCGCCGCTTGACGCCACCATCGAGGCCAACGATCTGGCCGGCGCAGAGGCCGACGATGCGCGCATTGCCTGCGGAACGAATGCCGCACCGGCCATTGTGCTGGATCGGGCTGCGGCCATGGCATCACGCACTCCGCCCCCAGCCATGTCGACCGTACCTGCAGTAGCGCCTGTCGCGCTTGTCGCAGCCAAACCGGTGGCGGCTGTCCCGTCTTGTACCGAGAAAGACATTGCCGCCATGCTGCAGGGCTGGAGCCGTGCCTGGACGAGCAAGAATGTCGACAGTTATCTCGCCTTCTTCTCGCCCCGCTTTGAACCGCCGAAAGGACAGAAGCCGGGAACCTGGAAAGAGATGCGGCGCAGCCGTCTGGACAAGCGCGGCCCGATCGAGCTGTCGCTGAATCAGGTGAGCAGCAAGCTGACCGGGGCGAACACGGCCGAGGTGAGTTTTGCCCAGTCATATTCGGCAGACGGCTTCGCCGACAATGTGAATAAGACGCTAAGCTTGTCCTGCGAAGGCGGCAGCTGGAAGATTGTCCGCGAAAACGTGACGCAGGGCCGGGTGTACTGATAGGTAGGCACTACAAGGAGCTAGCTCTCAATGTCCCCGCTCGAAGCAAAGAAAGTTATTGACGCTCTGGCCAACGGCATCGACCCCGTGACAGGGGAGATTCTTACTGCTCAAAGTACTTTCAATAATCCACAGGTAATTCGCGCTCTTTTTGTTGCTGTAAAAGCTCTCGAAAGTGCAGAGAAACGCGCAGAACGCGAGCGCGCGCTCCCTGAGAAAGCGGGACGTTCGTGGTCTGAGACAGAAGACCAAGAACTTTTGGCAATCTTCGACACAGAAATCCCTGTCAAAGAAATTGCTGCGAAGCATGGTCGCACCCCGGGTGCTATTGCCTCCCGCCTTGTCCGTCTCGGCAGAATCAAAGATCGTACTGAAATCAATACCCATGCCTAACATGGCGTCCTTCGTTCGCTGAACACTGCATGATAAAGCCGCGTAACGCCGGTTAATATCGCTCACGTCCGAAACAAAAAACCCTTCCGGTCATAGGAAGGGTTTTTTGTTGGCAGGCACCAGGATCAGGCAATCTTGTCCGCCAGTGCAACGTCCATTTTTTCCAGTTTGCCTTCTGTCGCAGCGACAAGCGCTTTGATATGCGGCGTTTGCAAATGGGCGTCCAATAACGCTTTGCTTTCCCACTGTTCCAGAAAGTAAAACAGGCTGGCATCCGCCTGGTCCTGGTGTAGCACGTAACTGATGCAACCGGCATCGGTTTCGCGCGTCGGGGCGATCAGCTTGATCAGCTCGGCGCGGACAAAAGCGGTGGCCTCGGGTTTGGCCTTGATGGTGGCGATGACGGTGAGTGCCGGCATGATTTTCCTTCTTGCGTGATGTTCAGTGGGCGCGCAGGCTGTTGGCCAGCGGGGTGGGCAGCAGATCGAACAGCGGCGCAAAGTCCGTCGCATCGAGCAGGTTCTTCAGGGCGAGGCCAACCTCGGTATCGCCTTCGATCATCAGCCGGCGTTGGAAAAACAGCGTGTCCGGATCTTCCTGCCGATGCATGAGGACGAGGTAATCTTCCAGGCTGGCGCCGAAGGTGACATCCGCCGCGGCGCTGCCCGCGTGAAAGCGCGCGCCGTCGAAACTCAGCGTCGCACCGCGTTCCAGATCCAGGATCGCCAGGCGCACGGTCTTGCCTTTCAGCCAGGAAAAATCCTCCTCGGGCCAGAGTCTGCTCCGGACAAAATTCAACGCGGTGGCCAGCGCAAAGGCGGGCGGCGCCTCGGGCAGGCGGCGGGCGATAAAGGCCAGTGGCGCGGGGAGTTTCATGTCGTTTCCTCTTCAAGCTTGATACCGGCATTGCCATGCCAGTAGCCGTTGACCAGCCCTTCTGGATTCCATTGGGCAAAATCGGCCGGCGCAGTGTTTTCCGCCAGCGCAGCCGCAAACGCGGCAACGATTTCGCCAGTATAGTGCGCCTGCGGGCTGATGCGCAGCAGATCGAGGTTCATGCCCTGCAACTGCGATAACGCCCCCCACAGCGAGTGGCAGGCCGCGGACTGGGTCTGGGTGCCGTTGATGCGCAGGAAATCTTGCCCTTCTCGGGTATTGATTGGCAGGCCGTCCGGATGATTCAGGCAGCGGAATTCGCAACTGTCTTTCTTCAGGTTGTAATGGCGTGCGGTGAAACAGCGCGCGGAAAACGCCAGCGGCAACCGGCCGTGCGCGAACACTTCGGTTTCGACCGTGCACGTCTTCTCCGCCAGGATCGCGGCGAGAGCGGCTTTGCCCGCCTCCAGCGGCGGAACCCAGCGCACCGCGCCCTGTTCGGCCAGCCAGTCGAGCGTCTGGCCATTGTAGATATTCAGGTGCGGCCCAGCGACAAACGGGATGCCCAGATCGCGGGCAACCTTCACCGCGCCCAGGTCGTTGGCTTCCAGCCGTCCGCCTTTTTCCGCCAGACGCTTCAGTCCGTTCAGGTCGCTGGAGGATTCCAGCAATGCCTGGCTGGCAATCACCACTTCCTTGCCGGCGGTAGTCAGTTCTTCGGCCAGTGCCAGCCAGTCGGCATCGCGCAATTCATGGCGGCGGCCGCAGACGACTTCGCCAAGGTAGACGACATCCACCGGCCAGTTGGCGGCGGCCGCGTAGAAATCCAGGGTTTGCTGGCGGGGCCAGTAGTACAGCAGGGGGCCGAGCGTGAGTTTCATCGTCATGTCAGTTCAAAAGGGGTTTATTTCCACGGGCGCGAATAGGCGCCGAGGGTCTGCTGGTGGCCCTCCGAGACCTTGTCCAGCGCGGTAGACCACTGCGGTTTGACCTGGAAATCCGCGTTGCCGGCGGCATCCAGCGCGGCGCGCAGCGTGCGGGTGACTTCGGCCACATAGGCCGGGCTGCGCTGGCGGCCTTCGACCTTGATCGCAGCGACGCCGATGCGGATCAGCTCGGGCAGGATGGCGAGCACGTTCAGGCTGACCGGCTCTTCCAGCGCGTAATAGGTTTCGCCCAGCACGGCAAAGCGCCCCTTGCACAGTGTCGGGTAACCGGCCGGTTCGCCGTCCTCGAAGCGGTCGATCAGGATGCCATTCAGGCGCGCGTTCATGGTCTTGCCCTGGTTGTCCCAGCGCACAAAGGCCGCGGGCGAGCAGACGCCGTGGGTGTTCGGCGATTGCCCGGTGGCATAGGACGAGAGGATGCAGCGCCCTTCCGCCATCACGCACAGGCTGCCGAAGCCGAAGGTTTCGATCTCGACCGGCGTGTTGTTGATCACGTATTCCACCTGCGGCAGCGTCAGCACGCGCGGCAGCACGGCGCGGCGGATGCCGAAAGCCTCGTGCGCGAGATTGATCGCCTCGAAATTCGTTGCTGAGCCTTGCACCGACAGGTGCAGCTTGAGATCGGGATGCGTCTTGTGCGCATACGCGAGCAGGCCCAGGTCGGCGAGGATCACCGCATCGGCGCCGAGTGAAGCGGCGCGGTCGATGCTGGCATGCCATTCCTGCACCCGGCCGGCCTGGGCGTAGGTGTTGATCGCGATCAGCACCTCGCGCTTTTTCGACTGGGCATAGCGGATACCTTCGGCAAGCTGCGCATCGGTGAAATTCAGCCCGGCGAAATTGCGGGCGTTGGTGGCGTTCTTGAAGCCGACATAAACGGTGTCGGCACCGTTGTCTACGGCGGCCTTGAGGGCTGGCAGGCTGCCGGCCGGGCAGACGAGTTGGGGAAGGCGAGTCATGCGGTGTGCCAGAAATGATCTGGTGCGAGCTTAGGCGCATGTTACCAGTAGGGTTTTAACCGAGGTCAAAGCTGGACGGGGGCTGCAGACAACTCCCTATATTCGGCATGGTTATTTGTGGTGCACCGTTCGTTCTTTGATTTGTGCCAAGTGCCAGAGTAGATTTGCGCTTTTGCCCCGATCCAGACAAAGGACCAGCCATGCGCTTCGATACGCTTTCCATCCACGGCGGCTACAGCCCCGATCCGACCACCAAGGCCGTGGCGGTGCCGATCTACCAGACCACCAGTTACGCCTTCGACGATACCCAGCACGGCGCAGACCTGTTCGATCTGAAGGTGAAAGGCAATATCTACACGCGCATCATGAATCCGACCACTGACGTGCTCGAACAGCGCGTCGCCGCGCTCGAAGGCGGCATCGGTGCGCTCGCGCTGGCATCGGGCCAGGCCGCGATCACCTACGCGATCCTGACCATTGCCGAAGCCGGCGACAACATCATCGCCACCAGCGCGCTCTACGGCGGCACCTACAACCTGTTTGCCCATACCCTGCCGCAATACGGTATCGAGGTGCGCTTTGTTGACGCGAACGATCCGGCCAGCGTGGCGGGCAAGGTCGATGAACGCACCAAGGCGGTGTATTGCGAATCGATCGGCAATCCGCTCGGCAACGTGGTCGATTTTGCCGCGTTCGCCACGGTGGCGCATTCTTTCGGCGTGCCGCTGATCGTCGACAACACCGTGCCCTCGCCCTACATCACCCGCCCGTTCGAGCATGGCGCCGATATCGTCGTGCATTCGCTGACCAAGTATATGGGCGGCCACGGCACCAGCATCGGCGGCATCATCGTCGATTCCGGCAAGTTTCCGTGGGCCGAGCACAAGGCGCGCTTCCGCCGCCTGAACGAGCCGGAAGTCAGCTACCACGGCGTGGTCTACACCGAAGCGTTGGGACCTGCCGCCTTCATCGGCCGTGCTCGCACCGTACCGCTGCGCAACATGGGCGCGTGCATTTCTCCGTTCAACAGCTTCCTGATCCTGCAGGGGCTGGAAACGCTGGCTTTGCGCATGGATCGCCACTGCGAGAACGCGCTGAAGGTGGCCGAGTTCCTGCAGAAGCATCCGAAGGCCGCGTGGGTAAACTACGCCGGCCTGCCCGATCACCCGAGTCGGGCGCTGGTCGATCAGTACTTTGGCGGCAAGGCTTCCGGTTTGCTGACTTTTGGCGTGAAGGGCGGGCGCGAAGCCGGCGCGCGCTTCCAGGATGCGCTGAAGCTGGTCACGCGCCTGGTCAACATCGGCGATGCCAAGTCGCTGGCGTGCCACCCGGCCAGCACCACGCACCGCCAGCTCTCGGCCGACGAGTTGCAGAAAGCCGGCGTCTCGGAAGACATGGTGCGCCTGTCGATCGGCATCGAGCATATCGACGATATTCTGGAAGACCTGGATCAGGCGCTGGCTGCGGCATAACCAGTCAAGGCAGGATGAAAAAGCCGGGGCGATTGCATCGCCCCGGCTTTTTTGCGGTCAATAATGCGGCGGAATTTCCTGGGCCGGCAAGTTGCGCGCCGCGGGCTCGAGGGCCTGCAAATGCTGGCACAGTCCATGCAACTCCTGCTGCAGGCGAATGATCTGCAATTGCTGTTCGGCTACGGTGCGATTGAGGGTGTCGAGCAACTCATCCTGCAAGGCAAGCCGGATTTCGAGTTCGGTAATGCGGGATTCCATGATTTCTCCGGCGGTTCAAAAAGTGGTGACATTGAAAATGGTCGCTTCGCCCGGGCTCCCGTCTTCGCGGCGTATCAGCGATCGGGGAATTTCGACCGGCAGCAGTACGCGGCGTACCGGGATATCGGCGATCATTTCAATTTCAATCAGCCGGATCAGATGGGCCTGGGGATCGCCCGGGCGCAGGATGCCCAGCGCGTCCACTTCCAGTTTGGTTTCGGTAAAGCGCAACTGCCCTTCCGGATCGCGCAGCGTGGCGCAGAGAACGCCCAGTTGCGCGGCGGGTTCGAGCCCGGACCGGGTCTGTTCCAGTTCCTCCTGCAGGAAGTCCAGCCGTTTCAAGCGTTGGCGTTGCATGGGGGAGGCATCGAGCAGATTGGTGCTGCCGCCCAGGCGCAAGGCGACGCGCAGGGTGTTGATTTCGTTCTCGATCAGATTGCGGTCGGCCTCCAGCCCCTGGATGCGGCGGGCCGCATGGTGGGCCAGTTCCTCCATGGCGCGCAAATGGGCATGCTGGGCAAATTCCCCGAGGGTTCCCACCGGGTCGCCGAAGCGGTGATCGCGCAGCACCAGCACGTCCTGCAGCACATCCTGGCGCACGCGCCCATCCTGTTCTTCCATGCCGTAACGGTGCGCCACCTCGTGAGCCATGGCCATCACGGCGAATGCCCGGTCGGATTGCGGGTGTTCGGCAAACCACTGGCGCACCGTTTCGCTGGCCGCAACCAGTGCCGCCATGCGTTCCGGGTTGGCAAACGCCAGATTGAGCAGTGCGCTTTGGCGCCAGCTTTCCGTTGTCAGCGGCAATGGCGCCGGAAGCTTTTCTTCCAGCAACTGCACCCGTTCACCGGCATGCAGCACCATCGGCGCCAGGCGCTGCCGGTAATTGTCGGCAAGCTTGATGCGTGGACTGGCAATCTCCACCAGCCGGTCAATCAGCGCGGGATCCACCTTCACCGCCATCTCATCGCGGCCCAGCAGACGCTTCACAAACTGCCACATGTCAAAACGACCCCCCTTGGTTTGGCAGCATTGTGCGCTGGCTCAGCGCGGCTGCAAAGCCAGGGCGCTGCGCATTCTCGCCAGAGCTACATCCAGCGTTGCACGGGGACAGCCGAAATTCAACCGCACGAAGCCGGGCAGGCCGAAATCGGCGCCGTCGGACAACCCTACCCCGGCTTCTTCGAAAAAGCGCTGCGGATGGTCAATTCCACTGGCGCGGCAATCGATCCAGGCGAGATAAGTGGCTTGCGGGCGAGTGACCTTCAACCCGGCCACGTCGTCGAGCGCGGTGATGACCCGGTCGCGGTTGCCGCGCAGGTAGGCCAGCAGCGCAGCGCGCCAGGCCCCGCCGTGGCGGAACGCCGCTTCGGTCGCGGTAAAGCCGAGCAGGTTGATCTCGGGCATGATGCCGCGCATCGCCCGCTGGTAGGCATGGCGCAGCGTGCTGTCCGGGATCACTGCAAATGCGCAGGAAAGTCCCGGGATGTTGTAGGTCTTGGACGGCGCCATCAGCGTGATGCTCTGCGCCGCTGTTTCCGCCGACAGGCTGGCAAACGGGATATGGCGCGCGCCTTCGTCCAGCAGCAGGTCGCAATGGATCTCGTCGCTGACCACGATCAGGTTGTGCTGGCGGGCGAACGCAGCCAATTGCTCGAGTTCGTCGCGCTGCCAGATCCGGCCCACCGGGTTGTGCGGATGGCACAGGATCAGCAGGCGGGTTCTGGGCGTGACGGCGGCCTGCATCGCGGCGAAATCCAGGTGCCATCCGTCCGCATCTTCGCGCAGCGGGATATTGATCAGCTCGCGCTGGTTCAATCCGGGCGCGCTCAGGAACGGAGGATAAACCGGGGTAAAGGTCATTGCAGCGTCGCCAGCCTCGCCCACCGCGCGGCATGCCAGGTTGATTCCCGGCACCAGCCCCGGCAGCCAGACGATCCAGCCCGGTTCGATGGTCCAGTCGTAATGGTCGCGCAGATAATCCACCACCGCCGCCGTGGTGCTGGCCGGCGTGCGGGTGTAGCCTAACACGCCGTGATTGATGCGCGCGTGCAGCGCCTCGATCACTTCCGGCGGCGCGGCAAAATCCATGTCGGCGACCCACAGTGGCAGGACGTCGCGGCCCGCGTATTTTTCCCATTTCAGACTGGCGGTCCCGGCACGGTCGATCACGCGGTCAAAGTCATAGTGCATGTTTTTTCTCGTTAATGGCCGACTGCAGCAGGCGATAGGCAATGCTGTCGGAATTGGGCAAATCGGGCAGGGCATCGACATGGAACCAGGCAGCATCCTCGATCTCGCCCGGCTGCGGCACGATGTCGCCCTCGACATAATCGGCGTGGAACGCCAGCATCAGCGAATGCGGAAACGGCCAGGGCTGGCTGTCGAACCAGCGCAGGTTGGTGATGCGCACGCCGACTTCTTCCATGACCTCGCGGTGCGCGCACTCTTCCAGGCTCTCGCCCGGCTCGACAAAACCGGCCACCGCGCTGTACATGCCGGGGCGGAAATGCGGCGAGCGCGCCAGCAGCAGCTCGTTGCCGCGGTGGATCAGCACCATGATCGCGGGGGAGAGGCGCGGATAGGCGCGATGCTGGCAGGCCGGACAGATACGCGCCGGTTCGCTCTCCATCGGTACGGTCGGCGTGCCGCATACGCCGCAGAAGCGGTGTTCGCGATCCCAGCTCAGCATCAGCTTGGCCCGCGTGGCCAGCGCATACTGTTCCCGATCGAGCAGGTTCCAGGCCAAACGTAAATTGAGCCGCTGCAAACCCGCCGGCGCTTCAATACTGCCGGGCCAGGCCAGCAGGCGACAGGTTTGCTCGCCTAATTGGCCGATCAGGCAGTCGGTTTCCGCCGGCGGCAAACCGGCCAGCTGCGCGGAATCGGGGAAGGTGTTGTCCTGGGTCAGCAGCAGATCGTCGCCGACAAAGGCAATGCACAGGCTGTTTTCCGGGGCGTGCGGGGCATAGAGCGGGGAGAAATCGGCGGGCAACATGGTCGTGATATCTTGGGCAGAGAAGCTCAAAGGGTAACAGTCTCCAGCCGTATTTGCACCGCGAGAATTGCCCGGCAGGGGCGCTGCGGTTAAAGTGCGCGCATGGCTAAAAAAATCTCTCTTGACCGTATTTTGCAATCGCAGGGCTTTGGCAGTCGCAAGGGCTGTCGCGAGCTTGTCGAGGATGGCGACGTCCGCATTGCCGGCGAAGCTGTGACCAACTGGCGTACCGAATTCGATCCGGACGGGCTGGTCTTCACCGTGTTCGATGAAACATGGGAATACCGTGAGCACCTGTATCTGGTGCTCAACAAGCCCTTCGATTACGAATGTTCGCGCAAACCGTCGAGCCACCCGGGCGTTTTGACGCTGTTGCCGCAGAACTTCGAATGGCGCGATGTGCAGCCCGTAGGCCGGCTCGATTACGACACCACCGGTCTGCTGCTGCTGTCGGACGATGGCAAATTTATCCACGCGCAATCCTCGCCCAAGCGCCATCAGCCCAAGACCTATGTCGCCACCACGGCCGAACCGGTGACTGACAAACTGGTGGCGGCCTTGCTGGCTGGCGTCAAACTGCACGACGAGCCGGCGCCGATTGCCGCGCTGTCCTGCCGCAAGCTCGCCGAAAACAGCATTGAAATCGTGCTCGAACAGGGCAAGTACCATCAGGTCAAGCGTATGCTGGCCGCAGCCGGCAACCACTGCGCGGCGCTGACCCGCAGCGCCATCGGCCAACTACAATTGGCGGACCTGAACCTGGCCGAGGGTGAATGGCGTTATCTGACGGAGGCCGAACTGGCACTGCTGAATCAAGACTGATCTTGGTCAAGCAAATCAAGACCTTGTCGTCTGCCTGTCATGCCGCAAGGCTATAATCCGCCCCCGCCCCGTGTGGGGGTTTTCTTTTTTACGAAATTGCCATGGAACAAGTCATTACCCTGCACCGCCCGGCGCCTCGCGGCGAAAAATTCGCGCCGGGCATTCCCGGCCACAACAAGGTTGAGCTGCAGCTTTTCACCACGCTCAACTGCAATCTCAAATGCAGCTACTGCTCAGCCGCTGTCGGCGATGTGCTGCATTCGCAGGGGCATGTGGAATACACGCCGAACCAGCTAGACCGTTTTATCGATACGCACCTGAAGGGTTACGACGTATACGTGACCTTCTATGGCGGCGAGCCGGTGATGAACCGCGGCTTTATCGAAGAAATCATGCAGCGCCACCCGCAGTTCCGTTTCCAGCTGCAAACCAATGGTACGCTGATCGACAACCTACCACCGGTGGTGCTGGGCAAGTTTGCCAACGTGCTGATATCGGTCGATGGGGGCGAGGCGATCACCGACCATTTCCGTGGTCGCGGCGTCTACAAGCAGGTGGTGAAGAACCTGGGCCGGGTTCGCCCGCACCTGGGCGGCAGTGCGACCGCGCGCATGACCTGGAGCAGCCCGGACACCACGTTCGAAGAGATCGACGAGTTGCTTACGCATTTCGACTATATCTACTGGCAATTCATGCAGGCTGAAGGCGGCTACGATGCCGCGGGTATGGAAAAGAAAAAGACCGTGCTGCGCCAGCTGGTCGCCCGCTTCTTTGCCAGCACGCAAACGCTTTACCCGGTGATCCCGCTGATGGGCATCGTGCGCAACAAGGTGCGCCCCGATATCCTGGAGCGCGAACACGGCGGCTTCAGCCAGTGCCGCGTTTCGACCCACATCATCAACGTGCTGCCCGACGGACGCATCTATCCGTGTCCGGACATGGCCTGGGCACCAGAACTGCAACAGGGCGATCTGCGCGAAAACTGGCTCACGCAAAGTCCGCTGCAACCGCGTCCGGAAATGCCGTGCCATGATTGCAGCGCGTTCGGCTTTTGCCGCTACAACTGCATGAAGAACCTGTACCGCGGCTACGTGCACGGCGATGCCGATTACCGGGTGAACGTGGTCGAGCCGATCTGCGAGCTGGTGCGCTTCCTTGGCGAGGAAATCGACCGTCACAACCCGGCAGACTGGTACGCCAAGGCCAGTGCGAGCGTGCGCGAGCAGATCGAGGGCTGCCCGGTGTACGAGTATGTGGAAATCATGCCCTGAGCAATCGTAGAAATGAAAAAGCCCCGCATCGAAATGCGGGGCTTTGTGTTGCCAGCGGCAAGAGAATCGATCAGTTTTTGGACTGGTCAACCAGCTTGTTCTTGGCGATCCACGGCATCATTGCGCGCAGCTGGCCACCGACCACTTCGATCGGGTGCACGGCGTTCAGCCGACGGCGGGCAGTCATGCTCGGGTAGTTGGTCTTGCCTTCCTGGATGAACATCTTGGCGTATTCGCCGGTCTGGATGCGCTTCAGGGCAGCGCGCATCGCTTCGCGCGATTGGGCGTTGATGACTTCCGGGCCGGTCACGTATTCGCCGTATTCGGCGTTGTTCGAAATCGAGTAGTTCATGTTGGCGATACCGCCTTCGTACATGAGGTCAACGATCAGCTTCAGTTCGTGCAGGCATTCGAAGTAAGCCATTTCCGGAGCGTAACCGGCTTCGGTCAGGGTCTCGAAGCCCATCTTCACCAGTTCAACGGCGCCGCCGCACAGCACGGCTTGTTCGCCGAACAGGTCGGTTTCGGTTTCTTCGCGGAAATCGGTTTCGATCACGCCGCCCTTGGTGCCGCCGTTGGCAGCCGCGTAGGAAAGAGCAATGTCCTTGGCCTTGCCGGACTTGTCCTGGTACACGGCGATCAGGGAAGGCACGCCGCCGCCCTTCAGGTATTCGGAACGCACGGTGTGGCCCGGGCCTTTCGGGGCGACCATGATCACATCGAGGTCGGCGCGCGGCACAACCTGGTTGTAATGCACGTTGAAGCCGTGGGCGAAGGCCAGTACCGCGCCTTGCTTGATGTTAGGTGCCACGTTGTTGTGGTAAACCTCGGGGATGTTCTCATCCGGCAGCAGGATCATGACGACGTCGGCATTCTTCACCGCATCGTTGACTTCAGCCACCTTGATGCCGGCCGCTTCAACCTTGGACCAGGAAGCACCGCCCTTACGCAGACCGACGGTCACGTTCACGCCGGAATCGCGCAGGTTTTGCGCGTGGGCATGGCCTTGCGAGCCGTAGCCGATGATGGCGACTTGCTTGCCCTTGATGATGGAAAGATCAGCGTCTTTATCGTAATAAACCTTCATTGCATTTCCTTTCAGGGTAGGGTGCGCTCGCGCGCCCCGGATTAAATGGTGCGCGAGAGCGCACCCTACGGTATTAAATTTTCAAAATCCGTTCGCCGCGGCCAATGCCGGAAGCACCGGTACGGACGGTTTCCAGAATGGCGGAAGCATCGAGCGCCTTGATAAAGGCATCGAGCTTTTCGCCCGGTCCGGTCAGTTCGATGGTGTAGGTCTTCTCGGTCACATCAATGATACGACCGCGGAAGATGTCGGCCATCCGCTTCATTTCCTCGCGTTCCTTGCCGGTAGCGCGCACCTTGATCAGCATCAGCTCGCGCTCGATGTGCTCGGCCTCGTTCAGGTCGATCACCTTCACCACTTCCACCAGCTTGTTGAGCTGCTTGGTGATCTGCTCGATGATGTCGTCCGAGCCGTGGGTGACGATAGTCATGCGGCTCATGGTCGGATCTTCGGTAGCCTGCACCGTCAGCGAATCGATGTTGTAGCCACGCGCGGAAAACAGACCCGTGACGCGCGACAGCGCACCGGCTTCGTTCTCGATGAGAGTGGACAGAATATGACGCATGGTTTCCTCTCCTTTCTCAGCAAAGATTGCCGTAATCACGGTTGTTTTCATTCGGGCTCTGCTGCATGCCGCTCATGTGCGGCGGCAGATCCATCTGGTTCAGGCCCTTGCCGTTCTGCACCATCGGGAACACGTTCTCGCCTTCATCGGTAATGAAGTTGAGCAACACACAGCGTTCCTTGTGGGTAATGAAGGCTTCGCGCAGCGCGGCTTCCACGTCTTGTGGCTTTTCCACGCGGATCGCGATGTGGCCATACGCCTCGGCGAGTTTTTCGAAGTTTGGCAGCGCTTCCAGATAGGTTTCGGAATAGCGGTTGCCGTAGAAAAACTCCTGCCATTGCCGCACCATGCCCAAGTAGCGGTTATTCAAGAGAATGATCTTGACCGGCGTATGGTATTGCTTGGCAGTGGAAAGCTCCTGGATGTTCATCTGGATCGAGCCGTCGCCGGTAATGCAGGCCACTTGCGCATCCGGATTGGCAAGCTGCGCGCCGATCGCGGCCGGCAGGCCAAAGCCCATCGTGCCCAGCCCGCCGGAGTTGATCCATTGGCGCGGGCGGCGGAACTTGTAGTACTGCGCCGTCCACATCTGGTGCTGGCCCACGTCGGAAGTCACGATCGCTTCGCCGTTGGTCACTTCCCACAGTTTTTGCATCACGTATTGCGGCTTGATCTTCTCTTCCGACTGGGCATAGTCAAGGCACTTCGGTGCACGCCAGGCTTCAACCTGTTTCCACCAGTCGGTGAGTCCTTCCGCATGCGGGCGAATGCCGGTTTCCTTCAGCACGGCGATCATGTCGGTCAGCACATGCTTAACATCGCCGACGATAGGCACATCCACTTTCACGCGCTTGGCGATCGAAGACGGATCGACGTCGATGTGAATGATGCGCTTGGGCTGCGACAGGAAATGATTCGGCACCGAAATCACGCGGTCGTCGAAACGCGCGCCGATCGCGACCAGCACATCGCAATACTGCATCGCGAGGTTGGCTTCAAACGTGCCGTGCATCCCGGGCATGCCGAGAAAGTGCGAATCCGTGCCGTCGAGCGCGCCCAGTCCCATCAGGGTGTTGGTGCAAGGCACGTTTAGCAGCTTGACCAGCTCGGTGACTTCCTCGCTGGCATTGCCCTGCACCGCACCGCCGCCGACGTAGATCAGCGGGCGCTTGGCCTCGCCAATCAGTTGCGCGGCTTTCTTGATCTGGCCGGGATGGCCCTTGGTCGGCGGATTGTAGCTGCGGATCGCGATCGAAGCCGGATAGCTGAATTCGGCCTTGTTGATGGTGACATCCTTCGGGATGTCGATCACCACCGGGCCGGGCCGGCCGGTCGAAGCGATATGGAAAGCCTTCTTGATCGTCACGGCCAGATCGCGCACATCCTTGACCAGGAAGTTGTGCTTCACGATCGGGCGCGAGCAGCCGACCATGTCGACTTCCTGGAAGGCATCCAGACCAATGCCGGCCGTGCCTACCTGGCCGGAGATCACCACCATCGGAATCGAATCCATGTAGGCGGTCGCGATGCCGGTCAGCGCGTTGGTTGCGCCGGGGCCGGAGGTGATCAGGCAGACCCCGACCTTCTTGCTGGAGCGCGAATAGGCGTCCGCAGCATGCGCGGCAGCCTGTTCGTGCCGGACCAGCACGTGCTTGAAGGCGTTTTGTTTGAAAATTGCGTCGTAAATTTCGAGAACGGCGCCGCCAGGATAGCCGAAGACGAATTCAACGCCTTCTTCGGCCAAGCAGCGTACAACGATCTCTGCACCCGAGATTTCCATCGGTTCAATCCCTGTCTCGTAGTTGAACATGAATATGCGAGCGGTCCTGCCGGGGAAGTGAATCAAGCTGGAGGATGCGCGGGCGCGCGTTCCTGCCACGTCGTTTCGTGTTGCCAGCCTGTTCAGCACTTCCATCAGCAGTCCATTGTCCGGGCTTGCCGCCGTCGCGTCGGGCTTGTGGCCCAAGGGACGACCAGATGTGTTTGTGTAGCGGTGCCTGTCGGTGCCAGCGTACCGTGTCGGACGTGCTGGCAAAAGAGCTTGGATGAGCTGTCAACGTTAACCGATCATGTGCGTTATTGCAAGCTCTGACGATGGCGGATTACCATGACAGCGCTTTGTTTAAAACCACTATTTTTGCAGGAGACGGCCCTGGGAACTCCGGGAGAGCTGGCAAAGTTTCTTGCCGAGGTCGAGCGGCGCGCTTTTCGCCAGGCACTGTATGCGGTGCAGGATGAAGACGCGGCGCTGGATATCGTGCAGGATGCCATGTTGCGGCTGGCGGACAAATACTCGGCACAACCGGCTGCGGAATGGCCGATGCTGTTCCAGCGCATTCTGCAAAATGCGGTGCGGGATTATTACCGCCGGCAGAAAGTCAGATCGTGGTGGACCACGCTACTGTCGGCTTTTCAGCCGCATGACGACGATGCCGAAGCCAGCGATCCGCTCGAATGGCTACCGCATACGGCAGAATCACCCCCATCGCCGCATGAAGAGCTCGACCAGGCGCGTACCATGCAACTGATTGAAGCCGGGCTGGCCAAATTGCCGGCGCGTCAACGCGAAGCCTTCCTGTTGCGTTACTGGGAAGAAATGGATGTTGCGGAAACGGCCCGCTTGATGGGCTGCTCCGAAGGCAGTGTCAAAACCCATTGCTCCAGAGCGACCCATGCCTTGGCCGCCTGGCTCAGGGAGCGGGGGGTGGAATCATGAATGAACGTGAATTTGCACAAAAACTGACCCGGCAGCTCGATCGCGCGCCGGTATCGCCCAACGCGGCCGAGCGTCTGCGCGCCGCGCGCGAAGCCGCCGTGGCCCACGCAAGCGCGCAGACCGCGCCGGGGTTGGCTCGGGCGGGGAATGGACTGGTGCGCTTCTGGCATCGGCACCAGGCGGCGAGCATCGGCATGCTGCTGGCCTTGTCGCTGGCCGTGGCCGGTTCCGGCTGGCAATGGCATCAGGCGCGTGAGGCGGAACGCGCGCTGGAGATACAGCTGCTGGCGGACGAGTTGCCGATGGATGCTTTGTTGAGCGAGCGGTTCTGATCATGGCTCTCTTGTGGATACGTCGCTTGGCGGGGGTACTGCTGCTGGCGTTGCTGGCCGCGCCGGCGTGGGCCGAAGGACCGGGCTGGCAGGGACTGACGCCGGCGCAGAAAAGCTTGCTTGCTCCGTTTGCCAGCCGCTGGGAGCAACTGCCAGTCAAGGAGCGCGAGCGCCTGCTCAATGTTGCAGAGCGCTATCCGGACATGCGCCCGGAACAGCAGGCGCGCATTCGTGAACGCTTGGGACAATGGGCGCAATTGCCGCCCGAACAGCAGGAGCGCATGCGCGAGAATTACCGTCGTTTCCGGGAGCTGCCGCCGGAAGAGCGGCAGAAAGTGATCGAACGTTTTCGTGAACAACACCAACAGATGCGGGGTTCCGGCGTAGGCGGCGGACCGTTCGGACCTCGCCGTGGACCACCAGGACAGGATTGATGCCAGAAGCCCCTCGTACATACGCCGCTGCCGGCTGGTGGCGGCGTTTTCTCTCGTTCTGGTACGAGGTGCTGCTGCTCGCCGCGATCGTGCTGCTGCTGCAAGCCGCTGGCCAGTTCCTGTTCCAGCTGGTCAGCGGCTTGCCGGTCACCGCGCTGACCGACCTGCCCGGGCCGCGTGCGCTCAATAGCGTCTGGCTGCTGGTCGGTGTCTTTGCCTGGTTTGCCTTGTGCTGGCGCCGGGGTGGGCGGACGCTGGCGATGAAAGCCTGGCGCATGCGCTTGATCATGGCGAACGGCGGGCGCCTCACCTGGCTGGCGATCCTGATCCGTTTCGTGATCGCCGGGCTGTGTTATGGTCCGGCGCTTCCGCTGTGGGTGCTGGCTTTCCACGACCGCCAGTGGCTGTTTCCGGCGTGGCTGGCGAGCGGCTGGCTGCTTGCGCCGTTTGTCTGGGCTTGGTTCGACCGGGACGGCCAGTTACTGCACGACCGGCTGGCGGGAACGCGCCTGGTGATAACCCAACGCCGCCAGCAAAAGAACCAGGCCGCCCAGCAGAACTAATACAGGCGCATCACCCCAACGCAGATAGGGCGTCAGGCCACTGCGATTTTCGACCTTCCCTTCCAGAATACCCGGTCCGCCCGGCGGGAGCTGGCTGACAATTTTCCCCTGATAGTCGACGATGGCCGTGGCACCGGTATTGGTGGCACGTATCATCCAGCGCCCGGTTTCCAGTGCGCGCGCGCGCGCCATCTGCAAATGCTGCTCAGCCGCCCACGAACCATCAAACCAGGCCATGTTGCTGACATTGGCCAACAACGTGGCCTGTGCCGCGGTATGACGCAATTCGTCGCCGAAGATATCCTCATAGCAAACGTTGGCCGCCAGCCGAGTTGCACCCAATACCAGCGGTGCCTGAACCAGACCGCCGCGGTCAAAGCCCGACATCGGCATCGCCATGAAATCGTACATCCAGCCAAAAATGCTTGGCAGCGGCACGAATTCGCCGAAAGGCACCAGATGGTGCTTGTTGTAACGTTGCGGCGTGCCGTTCAGGGTGATGACGCTGTTCAGGTAGGCACCTTCCTCGCCGGTGATAAAACCGGAAACCAGCGCCGCGCCACGCGGGGCCACCTGCTGTTGCAGTGCTTCGAGATAATCCGCCGGCATGCTGCTAAACAGCACGGGAATAGCCGCTTCCGGCAGCAGCACCAGCTGGCCACGGGTCTGGCTGACGAGGCTCAGATAACGGACCAGCGTGTTGTCGAACAGGCGCATGTCCCAGCGTTCCGATTGCGGAATGCCGCCCTGCACCAGGCTCACGCTGACCCGCTCTTTGTCTGCTTGGGTCCAGGCCACTTGTTGCCAGCCCAAGCCTCCCAGCGTGACCGCCACGAAGGCGGCCAGTCCCCAGCGCCAGCGCCAGACGGTCAGTGCCGTAACCGTGGCCAACAGCCAGCCCACGCCATAGACACCCAGCAGAGGAAACCATCCGGCCAGTAGTTTGACCTGGCTGGTGCCGATGTTGGCCCAGGCAAAACCGGTAAACAGCCAGCCGCGCAACCACTCGGTCAGGATGAACAGCGTCGGCAATAGCAGTGGCCAGCGCAGGGCAGACGGACAGGGCAAGCGCTGAGCCAACCAGGCGGCGAGCGCCGGAAATAGCGCCAGATAGGCGGCAAACAGCAGCACGCAACCCGCCGCCATCCAGCCCGGCATGCCGCCGAAGGTGTGCATGCTGATGTAGACCCAGTGCACATTGCCGACAAAAAAGCCCAGACCGAAGGCGAAACCCCGCCCGGCTGCCGCGCGGGGAGAGGGCGCCCTGGCAATGGCCCAGAACAGCAGGGCCAGGGCGGCAAAGATCAGGCCGGGTACTTCCAGCGGGGCGAAGGAGAATACGCTGCTGGCGCCGGCCAGCGCGAGTAGTGCCGGCAGGCGCAGGGATTTGAGAGGCATCAGTTTTCGGTACCGGGTTGAGGCTCGGGCAGGCGTTCGATTTGCAGGGAATGAATGCATCGGCTGTCGGCACGCAGAATCTGGAAGCGCAGGCCGTCAAAATTGGCCACTTCGCCGCGCTTGGGCAGATGGCCAAAGCGGTTGATGACGAGGCCGGCCACGGTATCGAACTCTTCGTCGGAGAATTCACAACCGAGTGCGGCGTTCAGGTCGGCGATCGGGGCTACGCCCTTGACGCGCCAGCGATCAGCCCGCTCCTGGATGATGTCGTCTTCCTGCTCGTCATAATCGAATTCGTCCTCGATATCGCCGACGATCTGCTCGATCACATCCTCGATCGTGACGAGGCCTGCGATGCCGCCGTATTCATTGACGACAATCGCCATGTGATTGCGATTACTGCGAAAATCCTTGAGCAGCACGTTCAGGTGCTTGGATTCCGGGATGAAGACCGCCGGGCGCAGCATGTCGCGCACGTTGAACTCATCTTCCGTGGCGTAGTAGCGCAGCAAATCCTTGGCCAGCAGGATGCCGATGACGTTGTCCTTGCTGCCGTCGATTACGGGAAAGCGCGAATGCGCGGCTTCGATGACATAGGGAATGAATTCTTTCGGGGATTGGGCGATGTCGATGACGTCCATCTGGCTTCGCGGCACCATCACATCGCGCACCTGCATTTCACCGACCGAGAGCACCCCTTCGATCATGCCCAGCGCATCGGCATCCAGCAGGCTGCGCTCGAAGGCGGAGTGGAGCATGTCTGCCAATTCAGCGAGATTTTCCGGCTCCCGCAACAACAGCTGGGACAACCGGTCAAGCCAGCCCGGCCTGGGGCTGGCGGTCGGCGATGAAGCCTCGTCCATACAGGGTACTACTCCATGTCCATGCGGTAAGGATCATCATAACCCAAGGATATGACAATTTGCTTCTCCAGCGCTTCCATGGCTTCAGCCTCCTCGTCCTCCAGATGGTCGTAACCTTGCAGGTGCAGCACGCCATGCACCACCAGATGGCAGTAGTGCGCCTCCAGGCTGATGCCTTGCTCCGCGGCCTCGCGCTCGACCACCGGTGCGCACAGCACGATGTCACCCATGAGCGGCAGGCCGGGGATATCCGGCATGTCTTCGTCGAAGGTGAAGGTCAGCACATTGGTCGCGTAATCCTTGCCGCGATAATCGCGGTTGAGCGTCTGGCCCTCTTCGGCATCGACGATACGAAAGGTAATTTCGGCGTTGCCGACATCGGCTTGCAAGGCGGCTTCCGCCCATTTCTTGATCTGGGCACGCGTGGGCAGACTGGTTGCGGTGCTGGCATTTTGCAGGGCAAGTTTAATCTTGGTTTTCACTTCTTGTTTCCTTCTGCGTTGCGCTGGGTCTGACGCTCGTAGGCATCGACGATTTTCTGGACCAGCGGGTGGCGCACCACGTCTTCGCTGGTGAAGTAATGCAGGGCGATGCCACGCACGTCGGCCAGCACGTCCTGCGCATCGATCAGCCCGGATTTCTGGTGGCGCGGCAGATCGATCTGCGTCGGATCACCGGTGATCACCGCCTTGCTGCCAAAGCCGATGCGGGTCAGGAACATTTTCATCTGTTCGGGCGAGGTATTCTGCGCTTCGTCCAGGATCACGAAACTGTGATTGAGCGTGCGTCCGCGCATGAACGCGAGCGGGGCGATCTCAATGATGCCCTTTTCGAAACAGCGTGTGGCCTTGTCAAACCCCATCAGGTCATACAGTGCATCGTAGAGCGGGCGCAGGTAAGGGTCGACCTTCTGCACCAGGTCGCCGGGCAGGAAACCGAGCTTTTCGCCCGCTTCCACCGCCGGGCGCACCAGGATCAGGCGCTTGACCGCATCGCGCTCGAGCGCATCGACCGCGCAGGCCACGGCGAGATAGGTCTTGCCGGTGCCGGCCGGGCCGATGCCGAAAGTGATGTCGTGTTCCTGGATCGCCTTGATGTAACCGGTCTGGCGCGGCGTGCGCCCGCGCAGGTCGGAACGGCGGGTCTTCAGCGGCAGAACTGCATCGGCGGGAATGGCATCGCCATTCTTGGGCAGGATCAACTCGATCAGGTCGAGCTGGATCACATCGAGATCGAGCGGGCTGTCCGACTCATTGTAGAAGTGCTGCAACGCGGTTACCGCCAGTTCGACCCGCTTGCCGGGGCCGCTGATGCGGAACTGTTCGTTGCGCCGCGCGATCGTGACGTCGAGTGCGTTCTCGATCTGCTTCAGATGTTCGTCCAGCACGCCGCACAAATTGGCGAGACGCGTGTTGTCGACGGGCGTAAAGGCAATGGTTTGGGTATTCACGGCTGGTTTCCGGCGCTGTTAGGCGCGATACGGCAGAGTTGAAAGTGTGCCGTCTGGCGGGCGATTTAGCCAGTTTTGTTTTACCGGAAACGGAGCGAACGGCGTACCGACGGGATGCGTGCAATTTGTTACATCAAGTTACCCTGTGGTACGGTTCACCCTCGAAAACGCAAGAGAGGCACATTGCTCATGCCCAATCTGAACATTTCCTCACTGCTGGTTTTGCAGTCATCCCTCCTGACGGACACCCTGATGGGCTTTGCCGTGGCGCTGATCCTGGCGGCACTCTGCGGCGAATATCTGTACCGCAAGCTCGGCTGGCCGCGCATCATGGGTTACGTGCTGGTGGGCCTGGTTTCCAGCATGCTCGGCATCGGCTACGACGAAGCCAGCCTGCCTGCAGAATTCCGTACCGTGATCGATCTGGCGCTGGCGCTGTTGCTGTTCGAGCTGGGCGCGCGCATCAACCTCAAGTGGCTCAAGGCCAATCCCTGGCTGATCGCCACCAGCCTGCTCGAAGCCGGCCTGAGTTTTGGCGTGGTCCTGCTGGTACTGCATGGGTTTGGTCTGGGCTGGCGCTCGGCTTCGGCCATTGCCGCAATCTGCATCGCCACCTCGCCCGCCATCGTGATGCGCGTGGTCAGCGAATCGCGGGCAGAAGGGCAGGTTTCCGAGCGCCTGACGCTGCTGGCCGGGCTCAACTGCATCTACGCGGTGCTCGCGACCAAGCTGATCATGGGCTGGGTCCAGATCACCACTGCCGGCGCCCTGTTCCATACCATACTGCAACCGGCCTACATGTTGTTTGGCGCCGTTC
>Ga0316604_10000975_pt1 | contig 28532 bp, 23 predicted proteins | sample OWC_soil_day20_C_FD_207650 | JGI IMG/M metagenome (GOLD analysis project Ga0316604, IMG submission 207650) | Wetland soil microbial communities from Old Woman Creek delta, Ohio, United States - OWC_soil_day20_CT | ecosystem: Environmental > Terrestrial > Soil > Wetlands | place: USA: Ohio... | reverse complement strand
AACAATTAACAACCACAGAAGTAGCTCGATTACAACTACAGGAAGAGCAATACACCAACACTATGACTCAATGGAGTACATCAATTGACATATTGAGCAAGCAAGAAAATGCCAACACATCTATCGTGACAGCACAAATAGAAAATTTAAAAAGCAACATAAACAATAACAAAAGAATTATCGCAGACGGAAAACGAGCAATCGCTGCTAGCAATATACTCAAGACTTCCACATCAGCCCCGATCACAAAGGTAAATTTCGTCCCAAGAAGCACACATCTTAAGGATGCATCTCACGTCGCAGACACTGAAGCAGACAATAGAGCAGGATCTATTAAAAACGTTGAAGAGGCGAACGCCGAGTTGGCCGCACCTGCATACGTAAGATCCGTCATGCGCGCCGCTCTCATCGGATCTCAAAGACGACAAGAAAACACTAGTCAAACACTTAGCGAACAAGAGCTGGCATGGAAGAGCTTGGATAAATTATTAAAAGACTTTTTAGGATCTTTAATTAATTTTGAACTAAATGACAAACTGAATATCCGTCTAGCCAACATCGAAGGAGATTACTGCACTCTATTGTCAGACGGCCAGAAAATTCTTTTTCAACTGGCATGCAAGCTGCACGCTCAAGGATCCAAATTACAAGACAGCGTAATCCTTATGGACGAGCCAGAAAATCATCTTCACCCCGCCGTCTTAAACCAAGTAATAGATGACCTGCTTAAAGTTTTAGGGACTGGGCAAATTTGGATTGCAACTCACTCCGTCCCACTAATCGCTCACCTTCTAGCCAAAGAGCCAGACTGTCTCTGGTACGCAGACGGAGGGGAGTTTTCTCGCGCAGGAAGATCTCCCGAAAAAGTTCTTAACGGACTAATGGGTGGCCCAGACGGGTCAGTTGCAATGCAAAGCCTAACTCAGCTACCGGGCGTCTATGCGGCACAGAGGTTTTTGGGAGAATGCTTAACGCAGCCGAGCGTTGCGGGACCTAACACAAACGACCCACAGACAAAACAAATATCCGAAATACTAATAAACCACACAAAAAACCACGACAAAAAACTTAGAATGATTGATTTTGGCGCGGGAGTCGGACGCTTGCTAGCAACCTTGACGGCCGAATCCGGCAATAAAACAGCCGGCCAATTAATTGATTACATTGCGTACGAACCAGACACCTCAAAGCATGCCAACTTACTTCGTGAGATCCGCAACTTCTATCCAAGCGAAAATGATTCTTCAACAAGAATATGTAGTGATTTGCACAACATAAAAATAGACTCAGAGTCTGTCAATGTCATCGTAATGTGCAATGTTCTACATGAAATATGTCCTGATACATGGCCAGACTATTTCAATGAAAATAGCCCTTTAATGAGGAGTCTCACTAGCGACGGATATCTTCTTGTTGTAGAAGACTATGAGATTCCAGTCGGAGAACGCGCACATTCATATGGCTTTTTATTGCTTGACGAACCTGAACTGAGAAAGCTGTTCAGCATCCAGGAAGCTGACTATAAGGAACGCAGATTTTTACGAGCAACCTCAAACATTCCTCAGTACAAAAATCGGCTATCAGCCCATCTAATCGAAAAGTCATGTGTTGTTCGATTCACAACCAATACACGCAGGGAAGCCATTAGGCACCTAAACAGCCGAATGCTAACTCAAGTAACAACACATCTATCGACAGATTCAACATCGAGTTCGCAAGGGCGGAGTTATGGCCGTTCGGCACAACTTTTTGCAAACTCATCTATTTGGATCAATCAACATGACAATCAATAATTTTCAAAATCGCCCGAGCCGGCAGCAATGAAACCTTAAAATGGGGCCGCCCGGCCCCTTTGTCATTTCATCCATCAGCACGAATCAAAGAATCGGCGCCAACCACCGCTTCGCCTCGGCCTCGCTGAATCCAGCCCGTGCCGCCCAGTCCTACATCTGGTCCTCCCCGATCTTGCTCACCGCGAAGTAGTGCGCCTCAGGGTGGGCCAGATAGAAGCCGCTGACCGCCGCCGGGTACATGGCGAAGGTTTCGGTGATTTCCAGACCGATCTCTTCCTGCGGGTTGATGAGCTTGAACAGCTCGCCCTTGGCGGTGTGGTCCGGGCAGGCCGGGTAGCCGGGGCCGGGCGGATGCCGCTGTATTTCTCGGCGATCAGCGCGGCCTTGTCCAGCGTCTCATCGGCGGCGTAAGCCCAGTACTCGCGGCGCACGCGCTGGTGCAGCCATTCGGCGGCAGCTTCGGTGAAGCGGTCGGCGATGGCCTTGAGCATGATGGCGTGGTAGTCGTCATGCGCAGCCTCGTACGCGGCGATGCGCGGCTCCAGGCCCCGGCCGGCGCTCACGGCGAAGGCGCCGACCCAGTCCGGCACGCCCGAGTCCGCATCGGCGATGAAATCGCTGAGGCAGTAGTTGGGTTTGCCGGCCGGGCGCTCGTGCTGCTGGCGGGGAGACAAAGGGGGGACAAAGGGGTCAGGCTCGAATATTCCAAACGCCTCGGCCGGATTGGTTCGTCTCAGCCCATCTCGCGCAATGCCGTCTGCAATTGTTCCAGCGGCATGGCCTTGATGCCCTCGCCCAGCGGGTAGGTTTCGCTGCCGCCGTAGACGACCCATTTATGCGTCGCGCCGATATCTGTTGCGCCAAGGTGGAAGCCCTTGCTGATCGTCGGGGCGCTTGAGCGTTTGATCTCGACTGCCCAGCGCTGCTGGCCGGGGAGTTCGAGCACGAGGTCGATCTCGGCGCCAGCGCTGGTGCGGTAAAAACTGGCTTCGGCGCCTTCCGGCATGGCGGCTATCAGGTGTTCGATGACCATGCCTTCCCAGCTGGAACCCGCAACAGGATGGGCGAGTAGCGCGTCCAGGCTATTGATACCCAGCAGGCTGTGCAGCACGCCGGTGTCGCGCACATAAACCTTTGGTGAGCGCACCAGCCGCTTGGCGCTGTTGCCCGCCCATGGCTGCAGACGGCGCACCAGCATGAGGTCGCTCATCAGATCGAGGTAGCGCGTGATGGTCTGCCCGCTGACCGCAAGCGAAGTAGCCAGCCGTGAGGCATTAAGGAGTTGCCCCTGTTCATGAGCAAGCATGGTCCAGAAGCGGCGCAGCGTGGAGGCAGGAATGCGCGGGCCAAGCTGGGGAATGTCGCGCTCAAGGTAAGTGGTGATGAACTGGCTGCGCCAGCGCTGGCTGGCTACGTCCGACCGCGCCAACAGCGCCTCGGGAAAGCCACCGCGCAGCCACAGGCGGTCGCGGGCGGCGATATCTTTCGATTCCAGCTCGTGCAGTTGCAGGGGGTAGAGCTCGCGGTAGGCGATGCGCCCGGCAAGGCTTTCGGAGGACTGCTGCAACAGGGCGCCGCTGGCAGAACCTAGCAGCAGGAATTGCCCGGTGCGCAAACCAGCGCGGCGACGCAGGTCGATGAGGCCGCGCAGCGTGGCGAAGAGTTCGGGCATGCGCTGCACCTCATCGAGCACAACCAGCTTGCCCGCCAGGTTGGCGAGATATGCCTCGGCATCCTGCAGGCGAGCCTGGTCGCTGGGCAGCTCCAGATCAAGGTATTGCGTCTCGCCCGGCCATTGCGCGCAGAGCTGATGGGCAAGCGTCGTCTTGCCCACCTGACGCGGGCCAAGAATCGCTACAGCAGGGAATTCCTGCAGCAAATCAAGAAAAAGAGGGGCAGAAGCACGCAAATTCATCCTTGCAATTTATCCACGACATAGAGAAATTGCAAGGATGATGGCCTATAAATCACAGCATCGGCGCCAACCAGCGCTTGGCCTCGGCCTCGCTAAAGCCCGCCCTCAGCGCCCAATCCTTCATCTGGTCCTCCCCTATCTTGCTGACAGCGAAGTAATGCGCCTCGGGGTGGGCGAGGTAAAAGCCGCTCACCGCCGCCGCCGGGTTCATGGCAAAGGTTTCGGTGAGTTCGAGGCCAATCGCCTCCGTCGGGTTGATGAGTTTGAAGATCTCGCCTTTGGCAGTGTGATCGGGGCAGGCCGGGTAGCCGGGGGCGGGTCGGATGCCTTGATATTGCTCGGCAATCAACTGGGCGCTGCCAAGTGACTCGTCTGCTGCGTACGCCCAGTATTCCTTGCGCACGCGCTGGTGCAGCCATTCCGCGGCGGCTTCGGCGAAGCGGTCGGCAATGGCCTTGAGCATGATAGCGTGGTAATCGTCGTGCTGGGCCTCGTACTCGGCAACACGCTTCTCCAGGTTGCGGCCAGCGCTGACGGCAAAGGCACCGATCCAGTCTGCTACGCCACTCGCCTCGTCCGCAATGAAATCGGACAGGCAGTAGTTGGGCTTGCCGGCCGGGCGCTCGTGCTGTTGGCGCAGCCCATGCCATTGGGCAATCACTTCGCTGCGCGATTCATCCCTGTAGATCCGCACACTGTCATTCTTCGCTGCAGCGGGGTAAAGACCAAAGACGGCGTGAACTTCGATCCAGCGCCCGTCGATGGCCTGCTTGAGCATCTTTTGCGCATCGTTGAAAACATTGGTGGCAGTTTCACCGACGACGGCATCCGTAAGAATCGCGGGGTATGGTCCGGCCAGATCCCAGGTCTGGAAGAAGGGGCCCCAGTCGATGTAGTCGACCAGCGTGGCCAGATCGATGTTGCGCAGGCGCTGGGTTCCCGGGCGTGAAGGCTTGACCGGCACATAGGCCGGGTCGGCATTCCATTTGAATTTGTTGGCGCGGGCGGCTTCCAGGCTGACGAGCTTCACGCCAGCCTTGGCCGCGTGTTGCGTGCGCAGCTTCTCGTAGTCGGCCGCGATCTCGGCAACGAAACTGGCGCGGCCGTCGATGCTGAGCAGGCTGGTGACGACGCCCACGGCGCGCGAGGCGTCCGGCACGTAGACAATCGGCTGCTCGTAGTGCGGCGCGATCTTGATTGCAGTGTGCGCACGGCTGGTGGTGGCGCCACCGATCAGCAGCGGAATGTCGAAGCCCTGGCGCTGCATTTCGCTGGCGACAAAGCTCATCTCTTCAAGCGAAGGCGTAATCAGGCCGGACAGGCCGATGACCTGCGCGCCGTGTTCCTTGGCAGCGTGCAGGATCTTCTCGGTCGGCACCATCACGCCGAGGTCGATGACTTCGTAGCCGTTGCAGCTGAGCACGACGCCGACGATGTTCTTGCCGATGTCATGCACATCGCCCTTCACCGTGGCCATGATGATCTTGCCCTTGCCGGCGGCGCCGGTGCGTTTCTTCTCTTCCTCGATGTAGGGGATGAGATGCGCGACGGCGGACTTCATGACGCGGGCGGATTTCACGACCTGCGGCAGGAACATCTTGCCCGCACCGAACAGGTCGCCGACTACGGCCATGCCGGCCATCAGCGGGCCTTCGATGACGGCAAGTGGCGGCTTGCCCTCGGCGAACAATTTCGCGCGGACTTCTTCGGTGTCTTCGACGACGAATTGCGTGATGCCTTTGACCAGCGCGTGCGACAGGCGCTCTTCGACCGGCCATTCACGCCAGGCGAGATCCTGCACGTTTTCCTTGGCCTGACCCTTGACGGTCTGCGCGAATTCGACGAGGCGCTCGCCAGCTTCTGGATGACGATTCAATACAACGTCTTCCACCTTCTCGCGCAGCACGGGGTCGAGGTCGTCATACACACCGAGCTGGCCGGCGTTGACGATGCCCATGGACAGCCCCGCCTTGATGGCGTGGTAGAGGAACACGGTGTGGATCGCTTCGCGCACCGGGTCATTGCCACGGAAGCTGAAGCTCACGTTCGACACCCCGCCGCTGGTCTTGGCGTAGGGTAGATTCGTGTGAATCCAGCGCACGGCTTCGATGAAGTCGACGGCGTAGTTGTTGTGCTCTTCGATGCCGGTGGCAATGGCAAAGATGTTCGCGTCGAAAATGATGTCTTCAGGCGGGAAGCCGATGCTCATCAGCAGATCGTAAGCACGCTTGCAGATCGCGGTCTTGCGCGCATAGGTATCCGCCTGCCCCTGCTCATCAAAAGCCATGACGACTGCTGCAGCGCCATAGCGCATGCACAGCTTGGCATGATGCAGAAAGGCCTCCACGCCCTCTTTCATCGAGATGGAATTGACGATGCCCTTGCCCTGGATGCATTGCAGGCCGACCTCGATCACCTCCCACTTGGAGGAGTCGATCATGATCGGCACCTTGCTGATGTCCGGTTCGGAGGCGATGAGCTTGAGGAAGCGCTCCATCGCGGCCTTCGAATCGAGCATGGCTTCGTCCATGTTGATGTCGATGACCTGGGCGCCGTTCTCCACCTGCTGGCGGGCGACCTGCAGGGCGTCGTCGAAGCGGCCTTCGAGGATCATGCGCGCGAAGGCCTTGGAGCCGGTGACGTTGTTGCGCTCGCCGACGTTCACAAACAGGCTGTCCTTGCCGATCGTGAAGGGCTCCAGGCCCGAGAGGCGCTGGCGCACTTCGATGTCGGGAATGACACGTGGTTTGATGTTCGCCACCGTCTCGGCGACCGCCTTGATGTGCGCCGGCGTGGTGCCGCAGCAGCCGCCGACGATGTTGAGGAAGCCAGACTCGGCCCACTCCTTGATGTCAGCCGCGAGTTGCTCGGGCGTTTCGTCATAACCGGTCGGCGCGAGCGGATTCGGCAGGCCGGCGTTCGGGTGCGCGGAGATGTAGGTGTTGGCGATGCCGGAAATCTCGGCGACGTACTGGCGCAGTTCCTTGGCACCGAGTGCGCAGTTGAGGCCGAAGCTGATCGGCTTGGCGTGCGCCAGCGAGTTCCAGAAGGCGGTGGCGGTCTGGCCCGACAGCGTGCGGCCCGAAGCATCGGTGATGGTGCCGGAGATCATGACGGGCAGCGTGCGGCCAAGGTCTTCGAACAGCTTCTGCACGGCATACACGGCGACCTTGGCGTTGAGCGTGTCGAACACCGTCTCGATCAGCAGCAGGTCGGCGCCGCCTTCCATCAGGCCCTTGGCGGACTGGTAGTAGTCCTCGGCCAGTGCTTCGAAGCTGATATTGCGGAAGCCTGGGTCGTTGACGTCGGGCGAGATGGAGAGCGTGCGCGAGGTCGGCCCGATCACGCCGGCGCAAAAGCGCGGCTTGGCGGGGTTCTTCGCGGTGTATTCGTCGCAGATCTCACGCACGAGCCTGGCGCCCGCAACGTTGAGTTCGTAGGCGACTTCTTCGAGACCATACTCTGCCTGCGACACGCGCGTGGCATTGAAGGTATTGGTCTCAATGATGTCGGCGCCTGCGTCGAGGTAGGCGCGGTGCACTTCGCCGATCACCTCGGGTTGGGTGAGCAGCAGCAGGTCGTTATTGCCCTTGAGGTCGCGCGCGAAGTCTGCAAAGCGTGTGCCGCGATAGTCCGCTTCGCCGAGCTTGTACTGCTGGATCATGGTGCCCATGCCGCCGTCGAGGACGAGGATGCGTTCGGCGAGGAGCTGCTTGAGTTCGGTCGTGCGGTCGGCTTGCATGGGTTTTCTCCGGGGCGTTCTGTGCAACGCTTCGGGCAGATCGGAGATGACTGGAGAGACGGGAGAATTTCTGGCCCACCGGCTTTCCGCACGAGATCTGCATGAAGCGGTGAGCGCCGTTGAATCTGGCCCGCAACACAAGAGGGATGCGGGTTCCGAGCCTGGGATCTGAAGCGATCTCGCAGCGCTCCTCGGAAACAGGCTGCCATTATAGTCGGCAAGCACCCTGCTGACGAGCTTTGAAGCGCCTCTCAGGAACGCGTGCCAGGCTGTGTCCGGCTGCGATGAACGTCCATAACAGTGCCCGACGCACCAAATTGGACATCAAGCTGCCACACAGGGGGACGAGCCCCATCCAGAGGCCAATGCCACTGTTCTCCGCTGCGTCCGCTCGTGGCCGCATCGACCCGTGCCGGCCGTCCCAAGGTCTGGCGCACCTGGTCACGGCTCATGCCTTCCTTGATCAGCGCTGCGTTTTCCTCGGTCAAGACCTGCTGCAGACTAATCAGCACACCGTCCGCGCCGATCCTGGCCATGAAGTTTTCATGCCCGGGAGGTGTGTGGGCAAATTCCATCAGCAAGGCACCATTTTCGCCCGCCCAGACCATACTGGGCTGCCCCATCTGTGCCAGAACTTGGGGCAGCGCACTCTTGCCGGGTTCCAGCACGCCCGCAGAAGGCGTACAGGCACCAAGTAGGCCTGCCAGCAGAAGGGTCATGCCAAAAAGCTTCATGAGGCGGAATACTGATTGGGGTGTACCGCAGCCTGCCTGAGTACGCAAAGAGAGTACATTGCGGTTATCCCGCTCTGGACTGGCTCAGAAATTGCATTGTTCTGCAAACTTCCAGCGGCGGCCATACGCCACCGTAGACTGGGCGAAGTTTTTCGGTAACATCCGCCCTCGGAGTAGCTTCAGCCGGCGCGCTCCACGCACCGGATCCTATCTATCGCATATTGCGGAGACACATCGATGAAGAAGACTTTGATTGCTTTGGCTGTTCTGGGCCTGACCGCTGGTGCCGTGCAAGCCCAGGAAGTCGTGGTGAAGCTCGGCCACGTCGGTCCGCTGACCGGCAATATTGCTCACATGGGCAAGGACAATGAAAATGGCGTTCGCATGGCCATTGAGGAATACAACGCCAAGGGCGTGACCATTGGTGGCAAGAAGGTCAAGTTTGAATTGGTGGGCGAAGATGACGCGGCCGACCCGAAGACCGGCAACATCGTGGCCCAGCGCCTCGTGGATGCGGGCGTGAAAGGGATTGTCGGGCACTTGAACTCGGGCACCACGATCCCGGCTTCACGCATCTACAACCAGGCAGGCATCCCGATGATCTCGCCTTCAGCAACCAATGTGACGCTGACCCAGCAAGGCTTCCCGTACATTTTCCGGACCATGGCCAACGACGCACAGCAAGGCAGCGTGGTCGGCAAGTTCGCCGCTACCAAGCTGGGCAAGAAAGTCGCCATCATCGATGACCGCACCGCCTATGGTCAGGGGCTGGCCGACGAAGTGGAAAAGGGTGTGAAAGCCAATGGCGGTTCGGTGACTTCGCGTGAGTTCACCAATAACCAGGCTACCGATTTCATGGCCATTCTCACCAAGATCAAGGCGCAGAATCCGGACGTGATCGTGTATTCCGGCATGGATGCCCAAGGCGGCCCGATGCTCAAGCAAGTCAAACAGCTCGGGATCAATGCCAAGTTCGTGACCGGTGATGGCGGCTGTACGCCTGAATTCATCAAGCTCGCCGGCAACGCCATGAGCGACAAGGCGTATTGCTCGCAAGCAGGCCTGCCGCTCGAATTGCTGGCAGACAAGACCTTCAAGGATCGTTTCAAGAAGCGTTTCAACGTCGATATCCAGAACTACGCCCCGTACGCCTACGATGCTGCCGCAGCGCTCATCGAAGGCATGAAGGCGGCAGGCTCCTGGGAACCGGCCAAATACCTGCCGGCGCTCAAGAAAGTTCACTTCAAGGGGGTGACTGGCGAAGTGGCTTTTGACGACAAGGGCGACACCAAGTTTGGCGCCATCACCATGTATCAATTCAATGCTGGTGGCTGGTCTCCGCTGAAATAAGGCGCACGACCAGGATCAGGACCGGGGCGCAAGCAGGCTGCGCCCCGGTTTTTTGTGCAACGCACACTTGATCCAGACGCTTGACCGGTTTGTCCGCCCCCCCGACAATCCGCCCCCTTAACGCTTTAGTAATATCCGCAAACCATGGAAACCTTTCTTCAACAGATCGTCAACGGCTTGGTCGTTGGCAGCGTATATGCGCTAGTCGCACTCGGCTACACCATGGTCTACGGCATTCTCGGTCTGATCAATTTTGCCCACGGTGATGTACTGATGGTGGGTGCGCTGGTTTCGCTGCAGGTCATCCTGTTCGTGCAGAAGACCTGGCCGGCTCTGGGAGCCATCCCCACGCTGATGATCGGACTGAGTGTGGCCGTGACAGTGTGCATGTTGCTGGGTTACGTGATCGAACGCGCCGCCTACCGGCGTTTGCGCAACGCCCCACGTCTGGCCCCGCTGATCACCGCAATCGGTGTCTCCTTCCTGCTGCAAACCCTAGCCATGATCATCTGGGGTCGCAACTATCACAGCTTCCCGCAACTGATCACCACTGCGCCACTGCAGCCCATCGACGGAGTGTTCATCACGCCGGTCCAGGTCGTGATCCTGATCAGCTCGGCGCTGCTGATGACCGGCCTGATCCTGCTGGTCAACAAGACCCGGCTCGGCCGTGCCATGCGCGCCACGGCCGAAAACCACCGCGTGGCCGGCCTGATGGGTGTGGACACCAACAAGATCATTGCCACCACCTTCATCATCGGTTCCGGGCTGGCTGCCGTGGCCGGTGTGATGTTCTCTTCGAATTACGGCGTGGCGCACTACGCGATGGGCTTCTCCCCTGGCATCAAGGCTTTCACCGCTGCAGTGCTCGGCGGAATCGGCAACCTCGGTGGCGCCATGGTCGGTGGCGTCGTGCTCGGGCTGGTGGAATCCATCGGTGCGGGCTATCTGGGTTCAGCCACCGATCTGTGTCACCTGCCGATCTGGGCACAGTCCGCTTCATTGCAGACCACGTGTGCCAACGGCGGCAGTTTTGAATTGTTGTCGAGCAACTATCAGGACATCTTTGCCTTTGTCATCCTCGGCATCGTCCTGATCTTCCGCCCGACCGGTTTGCTCGGCGAGCGCGTCTCGGACCGCGCCTGAGTCACCTTTTCCCGGATTACATAAATGAACGAACTCGCTGAAGCGATTCCCTGGCTGGGGAGCCGCAATCCCAAGGCCGCCCGCCACGTGGTGCTGGCCTTGATGATGATTGCCCCGCTGATCGCCGTCCTGTGCGGCAACACCTGGGTCCGGATCTTGGACTTCGCCTTGCTCTACGTGATGCTGGCACTGGGCCTGAATCTCGTGGTCGGCTTTGCCGGTCTGCTCGATCTGGGCTACATCGCGTTTTATGCGGTCGGTGCCTACACCTGGGCCTTCCTTGCCTCGCCGCACTTCGGCCTGCATCTGCCGTTCTGGCTGGTGCTGCCGCTGGGCGCGGGCTTTGCCGCCTGCGCCGGGATCATCCTGGGCTTTCCGGTACTGCGCCTGCGCGGTGACTATCTCGCCATCGTTACGCTCGGTTTTGGCGAGATTGTGCGGATTTTCATGAACAACCTGAATTATCCGATCAATGTCACCAACGGTCCTCAAGGCATCAACATGCTGGACTCGCTGAGTCTGTTCGGCTGGGATATTTCGCGTCACATCCCGATCACCGAGAACTTCAAGATCAATTCACTGGTGCTCTTCTACTACGTGTTCCTGCTCTTCGTGGTCGGCTCGGTCATCGTAATCCGGCGTCTGCAGATTTCGCGCATCGGGCGTGGCTGGGCCGCGATCCGTGACGACGAGCTAGCCGCCAAGGCCATCGGCATCAACACGCGCAATATGAAACTGCTGGCCTTTTCGCTGGGCGCAACCTTCGGCGGCGTGGCAGGCGGCTTGTTCGGCAGCTTTCAGGGCTTCGTCTCGCCAGAATCCTTCTCGCTGATGGAATCCATCGCCATCCTGACCATGGTCGTGTTTGGCGGCATGGGCAATCTGGGCGGCGTGATCATTGGTGCCGTCGCCTTGTCGCTGCTGCCTGAAATCCTGCGCAGCGTGGCGTTGCCGGTGCAGCAACAGCTCTTCGGCCACGTGATCCTTGATCCGGAAGTGCTGCGGATGCTGCTGCTCTCCCTGGCGATGATCTTCATGATGCTGCTGCGCCCGGCAGGCCTGATGCCTGCACACTCCCGGTACTCCCGTCCGGAACTGGTCATCGCCGGAAAGGAAAAAGCATGAGCATCACCCTTCTTGAAGCCCAGTCCATCAGCAAGCGTTTCGGTGGTCTGCAAGCACTCACCGATGTGTCGCTCACCATCCGCAAGGGTGAGGTCTATGGTCTGATCGGCCCGAACGGCGCCGGCAAGACAACCTTCTTCAACGTCCTGACCGGCGCTTATACCCCCAATGGTGGCGAATTCATCTTCGCCGGCTCGGAGCTGCCGACCGGCACGCCGCACGCGGTGGTGGAACGGGGCATCGCCCGGACCTTCCAGAACATCCGCCTGTTCCGTGAGATGACGGCACTGGAAAACGTCATGGCCGGTCACCATCTGCGGTCGGATTCCTCGCTGTGGGGCATCCTCGTGCAGAACCGCCACACCCGCGAGGAAGAACGCCTGATCACCGAGCGTGCTTACGAGATGTTGCGTTACGTGGGCATCGAACGCCACGCCACCACGCTCTCGCGCAATCTTTCCTATGGCGATCAGCGCCGCCTGGAAATTGCCCGCGCACTGGCCACCGAGCCGCAACTGCTGGCGCTCGACGAACCCGCCGCCGGCATGAACGCCACCGAAACCGCGCAACTGCGCGAATTGATCTCGACCATCCGCGCCGATGGCGTGACGGTGCTGCTGATCGAACACGATGTGAAGCTGGTGATGGGTCTGTGCGACCGCGTGGCCGTGCTGAATTTCGGCAAGAAGATCGCCGAGGACGTGCCAAGCGTGGTCCAGAAGAATCCCGAAGTCATTGAAGCCTATCTGGGAAGCAGCCACCATGCCCACTGATATGAATACACCTATCCTGCAGCTCAAGGATATCGAGATTGCCTATGGCCAGATCCAGGCCGTGAAGGGCATCAACCTGGAGCTCTACAGCGGCGAACTTGTCTGCCTGATCGGCGCCAACGGCGCGGGCAAGACCACCACCCTGAATGCGATTGCCGGCACCTTGCCGATCAAGTCGGGCGCACTGCAGTTCGAGGGCAAGAACATCACCGCGATGCCCACGCACCTGCGTCTGCGCCAGGGCATTGCGCTGGTGCCGGAGGGGCGCGGCATCTTCACGCGCCTGACTGTGGAAGAAAACCTGCGCATGGGCGCCTACACCCGCAATGACAAGGATGGCATCGAGGCAGATCTGGAACGCGTCTACACCATGCTGCCCCGCGTCAAGGAACGTCTGGCCCAAGTCGCCGGAACGCTTTCGGGCGGTGAACAGCAGATGGTGGCCATCGGCCGGGCACTCCTCTCGCGCCCCAAGCTGCTGCTGCTCGACGAGCCCTCGATGGGACTCGCTCCGCTGGTCGTGGAGAAGATCTTCGAAGTGGTCCAGGCCGTGGTCAAGGAAGGCATGACCATCCTGCTGGTGGAACAGAACGCCAATCTGGCTCTGGAGTTTTCCGGGCGCGGCTACGTCATGGACGGTGGTTTGATCACGCTTTCCGGCAATGGCGACGAGCTGCTCAACGATCCCAAAGTACGCAGCGCGTATCTGGGTGACGAGACAGCCTGATAGCTTGCGCCCTGGCAGGGGAACGGCCGCCCGTTTCAACGCCGCTCCCCAGCACCCATGCATCAATTCAACTTCCTGCTGTTCAATGTCCTGACGCCGATCTTCCTCCAGGTCGGCGCAGGCGTCCTGATCCAGAAACGCTTCCCGCTGGATATCAGCAGCCTGGGCAAGGTGCAGTTCTACGTCTTCATCCCGGCACTGGTGTTCGGCAGCATCTATCGCACCCCGCTAGGCAGCGCCCAGTTGCTGGACATCCTGAAATGCAATCTCGCAGTCTTTTCCGCGCTGCTGGCCTGCGGCTGGTTGGTCGCGCGCCTGCTCCGGCTTCGCGCCGCGCAGAAGCCGGGCTTCTATAACGCGATCTGTCTGTACAACAGTGGCAACTACTGCATTCCGCTGATCCAGCTGCTCTACAACACCCCGTTCAGCTATTCCATCCAGATCGTCGTCCTGCTCCTGCAATCCACACTGACGAATACTTTCGGGGTGCTCAATACCGGCCCCAAGGGCAAGCGGATCGGCGAGATGCTCATCAAGCTGCTGCGCATGCCGGCCACGCTCGCCATGCTGGCTGCATTGATCTTCCGCGCAGGCGGCTGGGTGGTCTGGACGCCTGTTGAACAAAGTCTCAGCGCCCTGACACAGGGGCTGGTACCGCTGGCACTGGTCACGCTCGGCGCCCAACTGGCCAGCGCCAGGGTGCCACGCCTGGCGCCGCTGGTCTATCTGTCCAGTCTGATGCGGCTCTTCGGCGGGCCTTTGCTGGCTTGGGGCATGGTCAGTCTGCTCGGCATCCATGGCGTTGCCGGCCAGGTCATCGTCATCTGCGCAGGCGCTCCATCCGCCGTCAACACCGTGTTGCTGGCGATCGAATTCAAGGGCAATCCCGATTTTGCTTCGCAAACCGTCCTGCTCTCCACCCTGCTCAGTGCGATCACGATGCCGCTGGTGATCAGTCTGGCACTCACACAGATCTGAACATGCCTGTTCAACCGCCAGGCATGCCTTGCCCCCTCCGGCTGCCGGGCTGGATTGATCGTGCTAGGCTTCCTGCACCACTGAGATCATCGTGCTGCGTGTCTTCCAGATCACGGGAAGATCCTGATCCAGCACGCCTTTTTTGAGCGAACCGGTCATGCGCATCCTGCCCCGCCATCCCTTGTCCATCCTGCTCCCCTGCTTGTTGGGTGCCTGCGCCAGCCTGCCCCCACCGCCGCCCGAGACGGTGGCTGTCACCATTCTCGGGATCAATGATTTTCACGGGCAGATCCAGTCGGCCGGCCCCGTTCCGAAAACCCTGCAGCTCCCCGACCCGGCGCATCCCGGCTCCCAACGCAACGTCGCCGCAGGCGGTGCTGCCTACCTGGCCAGCGCGCTGGCAGAACTGCGCGCCGCCAACCCCGACAGCATTACCGTAGGCGTCGGCGATCTGATCGGTGCCGCGCCGCTGGTCTCCACGCTGCTGGCCGATGAGCCGGCCATCGAGGTACTGAATCGCCTGGGCGTCAGCCTCAGCACCGTCGGCAACCACGAGTTCGATCATGGCCGCGACGAACTGCTCCGGCGCATCCGCGGGGAATGCCCGGCGGATGGCTGCAAGCTCCCGGGCTTCTCCGGCGCGCATTTCGATTATCTGGCTGCCAACATCATCGACGAAGCCACCGGCAAGCCCTGGCTCAAACCGTACGTGATCCGCCAGCTTGGCAGCGTCCGCGTGGCATTTGTCGGCGCGGATCTGCGAGGCGTACCGGACATCGTCATGGCCTCGGGCATACGTGGTCTGTATTTCGAGGACGAAGCCATCGCCATCAACCGGGTGATCCCGGAAATCCGTGCCCAGGGCGTGGAAACCATCGTCGCGCTGATCCATCAGGGTGCCGACTATCACGCCGCCAGCGGCGCAGTCAGCGAGCCGGATTACGCTTGCCCGGGATTCGCCGGGCCGATTGTCGATATCGTCAAACACCTGGACAAATCCGTGGGCGTGGTCATGTCGGCACACACCCACGAAGCCTATACCTGCAAGGTCGATGGCCGGCTGGTGACCCAGGCCGGCAGCTACGGTGCGCTGGTTTCCGAAATCCGTCTGCGCATCGACCGGCACAGCGGCGCCCTGATTGATGCCAGCGCCACCAACCACGTGGTCGACCAACAACGTTTCCAGCCGGATGCGGCGATGCAGGCCTACGTCGCCGACGTATCCGCCTCCAGCAAAACCATCAGCCAGCAACGCATCGGCCTGCTTCCGGCCACCCTGGAGCGCTACGCCGCCGAGCAAAGCGGCAAGGGCGACAGCGCCCTGGGCAACCTGATCGCCGATGGCATGCTGGATTTTGCCCGGCAGGCGGGGGCTGCCGACATGGCCTTCATGAATTCCGGCGGCTTGCGTGCCAACCTGCCCTCAGGCCCGGTTACCACAAGTCCTCAGAACATCACGCTGGGCGATCTGTACGCAGTCCAGCCCTTCGGCAACGACGTGGTCGTGCTGAGCCTGAGCGGCGCGCAGATCCTCGCCATGCTCAACCAGCAGACACAGCAAGGCAACAAACCACCACGCCTGTTGCAGGTATCCCGAGGCCTGAGCTATCGCTGGAATCCGGCTGCACCTGCCGGTGCGCGGGCTTCGGACGTCCGCCTGGATGGCGAACCCCTGCAGCCCCAACGCAACTATCGCGTGGTGACCAACAGCTTCATTGCCGAAGGTGGCGATGGTCTGCGGATCTTCACGGCGGGCACCGAGCGCCAGACCATCGGCCCGGATATCGACGCCACACGCCGCTATCTCACCGAACGCAGCCGTCCGCTACCGGCCTACTCATCCGAAGGGCGCATCCGCCTGGAATGAGCCGGGCCTGCCGGGTCTAATTGCTCACGGCCGGCAGCGCCGCGCCTTTCGGCCACAACACCCACATGCGCCCCTGCTGACGCATCTTGCCGGCCTGCGCTCCCGCTTCGGCCCCGAATCCCCAGAAGAAGTCGGCACGTACCCGGCCGCGGATCGCGCCGCCGGTATCCTGTGCCAGCACCAGACGCTGCATGGGCTTGCCGTCGGGCATCGCGAAACTCATGAACACCGGCGCGCCGAGCGGGATCGTGCGCGTATCGACGGCAATCGCCCGCCCGCCGGTCAGTGGCACGCCGAGCGAGCCTTTCGGGCCCTCGCCATTGGCGGGCTCCTCACGGAAGAAAACGTAGCTCGGATTGCTGTTGAGCATCTCGGACAAGCGCTGCGGATTGGCCCGCGCCCAGTTCTGGATGCCCGCCATGCCGGCCTGCGCCAGAGTCAGCTCGCCCTTGTCGATCAGCCAGCGCCCGATGGACTTGTAGGGATGACCGTTCTGGTCGGCATAGGCGATGCGTACGCGCGAGCCATCGGCGAGCTGCACCTGGCCGGAGCCCTGCACCTGCAGGAAGAAGTATTCGATCGGGTCATTCACCCACAGCAGGGTCTTCGCCGGGAAGGCCTCGCCCTGCGCTTCAATCTGCGCCCGCGACCAGTAAGGCACGACCTTCTTGCCATCGAGCCGGCCGCGCAAGCGCAGGGATTTCGTCTCCGGATAGACCTCGGCCAGATCGAGCTGGAGCAGGTCGTCCGGCACGCCGAACACCGGCACCGGGTTCTTCGCGCTTTTCCAGCGGCTACCGTGGATCAGGGGCTCGTAATAGCCGGTGATCAAGCCTTCACGCGAACCATCGGGATTCACGATCTGCTGCGGCGCCAGCCAGGTTTCGAGAAAACTGCGCACCTGCCCCGCTGAAGGCTTGGCGCCCAATGCCTGCGCGGCTTCGCACACTGGCGCCCACGCGGCCTTCACCTCCGGCTGGCGGATCGCCTTGCACGAAGCGAGCAGGCCTGGCCAGGCTTCGTCGAGATGATCATGCTGCCAATCCGGAAGATCGCTCCACTGGGCCACACTGAAAGGCGCAGCAGCGGGTGCCGCGGGCGCCGAAGCGGCAGGCGAAGGGGGTTCCGGTCTGGTCGGAACGGGGCATACCGGGCACTGCGGACAGTTCTGGGCAACGGGCGCGGGTGGCACATTCGTCACATCAGGCACAGGTTGCTGCGCACAGCCCGCCAGGCCAACGATTCCCACCACTGCCAGAAACTGCTTCATGCCTTGAGCCCTCTTCTCATGATGGGGAAAGTATACTGGTGCCACCTGTCCACCAGAGACCTCGCCCAAAAATGATTTCCCCCGAAATGGAACGTCTGCTCATCCGTGCCGAGCAAGTCCTGGCACGCTTCGAAGCCAGCCTGCCGCCGGCCCAGCCCGCACCGGACTGGTCTGCCCTGGCGCATCGCTGGCGTACCCGCGAAGGTCGCGGCTGGCTGGAGCCGCTGCACAAGCTGCACAGCATCCGCCTGGCCGACCTGTGCGACATCGACGAACAAAAAGATCGTGTCGCCGCCAACACCCGCCAGTTCGTGGCCGGCAAACGCGCCAACAACGTGCTGCTGACCGGCGCACGCGGCACCGGCAAGAGCTCGCTGGTGCGCGCCGTGCTAACCGAATACGCGGAGCAGGGCCTGCGCGTGATCGAGGTCGACAAGACCGACCTGATCGACCTGCCGCACATCGTCGAGCTCGTCGCCAACCGGCCCGAGCGCTTCATCCTGTTCTGCGATGACCTCAGCTTTGAAGATGGCGAGCCCGCCTACAAGGCGCTCAAGAGCGTGCTCGACGGCAGCTTCGCGGCGGTACCGGACAACGTGCTGATCTATGCCACCAGCAACCGCCGGCATCTGATGCCCGAGTATTTCTCGGAAAACCTGCAGACCCGCCATGGCGAAGAAGAACTCCATCCAGGCGAAGCCGTGGAAGAGAAGATCTCGCTGTCGGACCGCTTCGGCCTGTGGGTGAGTTTCTACAGCTTCACCCAGGAGGAATACCTCGACATCGTGCGCCACTGGCTCACGGTTTTCGGCGTCAGCCTCGCCGCGTGGGAGGAGAGTATCCGCGCCGAAGCGCTGCTCTGGTCGCAGATGCGTGCCTCGCGTACCGGGCGTGTGGCCTGGCAGTTTGCGCGGGATTTTGCGGGAAAGACCGCGGGTAATGTCTGAAAATTTTCGGATTGAGTTTACCGGCCCGGGAAGGATCCAAGCCGATTGGGATGACTTTTGCCTCACATACTGGGACGGTCAGCAAAAGGCAGATTTCATGGGAAAATTCCCGACGCAAAACAGACCGGGATACCTTGAATTCCTATCAAAAGAAGACTGGCCGGCCAATCCCCCAGAGTGGCTAAATAGAGAACTCATCAAGGATCGGCTGATTGCATACGCAAAAGATAACTACGAATTGCAATGGCTTCCGGAATGGCTCGAAACGAATTCGTGGACGCCACCACCTCCACGCAAATTCTCGGAAAAAGAACTTCTAGAACAAGAGGAGTTCAGACAGTTAATCACCGCTGGTGGGCAAATGATCCAGGATCTGAACAGGCGCTGGGCCAGTAGCCAGCGCCCCGGATTGAACCAACTCAAAGCGCCAAAAGAACAACGCAAACTCAACTGGTTTCAGAACTTTTGCGGTTACCTGTCCCTGCTGGTCATTGCTGCCGTGTTCGCATTCCAGATCTACTCATGCACTTCCTCGACTCACTGAAGTCGACGCCATGTAGGGTGCGCATCGCGCACGCTAACCAGGCCTCACACACATGACAAGCGGTGCGCAGTGCGCACCCTACACACACTCACCATGAAAAAAATCACCCACGTCGCCGCTGCCGTCATCACCCGTCCGGATGGCAGCTTCCTGCTTGGCCAGCGCGCGCCGGATACCTTCTATCCCGGCTACTGGGAATTCCCCGGCGGCAAGGTAGAGGCAGGCGAAACACCACGCGAGGCGTTGGTGCGCGAGCTGCGCGAAGAACTCGGGATCGAGGTCGAAACGACCAACGCCTGGCTGACCCGCGAGCATGTGTATGAACATGCCCACGTCCGCCTGCACTTTTTCGAAGTTCCGCAATGGCGCGGCGAACCCCAAGCCCTGGTGCATAGCGCCCTGGCCTGGCAACAGGCGGCGACACTGGCAGTCGGCCCGATGCTGCCCGCCAATGGCCCCATCCTCAAAGCACTGCGCCTGCCCCGCGTGATGGGCGTAACCCAGGCCGCACAGGTCGGCGTCAAAACCCAGCTGGCTGCGCTGGATCGCGCCCTGGCCAAGGGCCTGCGCCTGGTCCAGGTCCGCGAGCCGGACATGCCGGAGGCTGCCCGTGCGGCCTTCATCCGCGACGTGCAGGCACGTTGTGCCAAAGCAGGTGCGCTATGCCTGCTCAACGCTGCAGAAAGCATTCCCGGCTGTGACGCCACGGATGGCGTCCATCTGCCTGCCCGCCTGCTGATGCAACTAAGCTCCCGCCCGGCAGGTGAATGGGTCGGCGCCTCCTGCCATACCCGCGCCGAACTGGAAAAAGCGGCCGAACTCGGCCTCGATTACGCCTTGCTCGGTCACGTCCAGCAAACTCCCAGCCATGTCGGCCAGCCGGATCTGGGCTGGGCGCGCTTCGCAGAACTCACGGCGGAACTGCCGATGCCGGTATTCGCCATCGGCGGCCTCGCCCCCGATGACATGACCATCGCCCGCGCACACGGCGCGCACGGCATGGCGATGATTCGCGGGGCGTGGGCCTAAGCCTGAGCCTGCAGAAACAGCCCCGTTTTCGTTATGAATGGCGGAACAAAATGTGGGAGCGACGTCCACGTCGCGATACGCTGCTTCGCGACGTGGACGTCGCTCCCACAATACGAACGAACGGCTTGTCACGCATCGATTCGCGGCCAATGGCCGCTCCCACAAGACCGGCGTCGGCACAACCGGCACAAACTTTCACTCAGCACTTAATCCTCAGAACTCAGCCCCGCCGCCGCAGGCGGCGATATACTGCCGCCATGAAGCTCAATTTCACCAAAATGCAGGGTCTGGGCAACGATTTCGTCGTCATCGATGCAATCAACCAGAACCTCGCGATGACCCCGGAGCTGGCCAGAAAGCTGGGTGACCGGCGCTTTGGCGTGGGCTGCGATCAGATCCTGATCGTCGAACGCCCGACGCAGGCCGGCGTGGATTTCCGTTACCGGATCTTCAATGCGGATGGCGGCGAAGTGGAACAGTGCGGCAATGGGGCGCGTTGCTTTGTGCGCTTCGTGGTCGACAAGCAGCTCACCAGCAAGACCGAGATCCGCGTCGAGACCAAAGCCGGCATCATCACACCACGACTGGTCGACAACGGCTTGGTGACAGTGGACATGGGTGTGCCGATCTTCGAGCCGGCGCGCATTCCTTTCGTGTCGGATTCCGATGCCGTGGTCCAGCCGCTGGATCTGGAAGGTCAGATGCTGGCGATCACCGCAGTCTCGATGGGCAACCCCCACGCCGTGCAGGTGGTTGCCAATGTCGACACCGCACCGGTCGACGTACAAGGCCCGCGTATCGAACATCACCCGCGCTTCCCGGCGCGCGTCAATGCCGGTTTCATGCAGATCGTGAATGAGCACAGCATCCGCCTGCGCGTGTTCGAGCGCGGCGCGGGGGAAACCCTGGCCTGCGGAACCGGCGCCTGCGCAGCCGTGGTGGCCGGTATCCAGCGCCAGCTTCTGGATACCCCGGTGCGCGTGGAAACCCGTGGCGGCGAACTGTCGATTGCCTGGTCCGGCCCCGGCACGCCGGTGCTGATGACCGGGCCGGCGCTCAGCGTGTTCGAGGGCAGCATCGAGGTCTGACCCAGCGCCCCATTCCGACTTCCTACTCTTCCATCCCAAGCCATCCATGCACGCACAAGACATCATCGATTTTCTCAACGCCCATCCCGAATTTTTCGATGAGCACCCCGATCTGCTCAACCAGCTCACGGTGCCTCATCCCACCAATGGCAACACCATCTCGCTGACCGAGCGCCAGGTTCTGACCCTGCGCGAAAAACTCGCCCAGGTACAAGGCAAGCTTGCCGAACTGGTGGGCTTCGGCGAAGAGAACGACGTGATCGCCGAAAAGGTGCATCGCCTGACCCTGTCACTGCTCCTGGCCGAGGATTTCGAAGCGGTGAATTTCGCGGTCTACAACCATCTGCAGGAAGACTTCTCCGTGCCGCATGTGGCACTGCGCATCTGGAACAGCATCCTCAAGCGCCCGGTCCCAGAATTCATCGAAGTCTCCGAAGAGCTGCGCTTTTTTGCGGCCGATCTGCGCCAGCCTTACTGCGGCCCAGCCCAGCATGCAGAAATCGTCACCTGGTTCGGTGAAGCGGCACCCTTCCTGCAATCCATGTCCTTGATCCCCTTGCGCCGCGATGCGCAGGTCTTCGGCATGCTGGCGCTGGGCAGCGAGGATCCGCAACGCTTCTTCCCGGAGATGGGCACCATGTATGTCGAACGCATCGGCGATCTGGTTGGCGCGGCCGTGCTCAAGCAAATTGGATAGTCGGGAGTTGGGCGTCGGAAAAGCATCGCTTGATCTGCGTTGTTCCCCGATCTGCGGTGCAGGACTTTGCGAGAAATGAAGACCAGACCTGTGCCCCCGGACGCCCCACTCCCCAATCCCCACGCCCCGCTCCCGAGTGAGGCCGAAGCCTGGCTGGATTACCTCGCCCATCAGCGACGCGCCAGTCCGCATACCCTGAGCAATTACCGGCGCGATCTGGGCAAGCTACAGGTGCTCGCCAACGCGCGTCCCTTGCACGAAATCAAGGCTGCCGACATCCGCCGTTTCACCGCCAAGCTGCACGCGGGCGGACTCGAAGCGCGCTCAATTGCCCGTACCCTCTCGGCCTGGCGCAGCCTGTTCCGCTGGCTGCTCGGGCGGGGCCTGGCGCAAGTCAATCCGGTGCAAGGGATCCGGCCACCGAAAGCCGGCAAGCCGCTGCCCAAGGCGCTCTCGGTCGATACCGCGAGTGCCTTGCTGGATGCCCTGCCGGAAGATGTGCTGGAAGTACGCGACCTTGCCATGTTCGAACTGTTCTACTCCTCGGGGCTGCGTCTGGCCGAACTGGGCGGACTCGATCTGGCCGGCAGCTACAGCATCGCCGATGGCGAGGTCACCGTTTTCGGCAAACGCAGCAAGATCCGCCGCGTACCGGTCGGGAGCAAGGCGCTGGAGGCCCTCACGGCATGGCTGGCGGTACGGGCGAGTCTGGCCGCTCCGGCAGAACCGGCACTCTTCGTCAGCCAGCGCGGCTGCCGGCTTTCGCTCGGCATGATCCGCGCTCGTCTGGCACGCTGGGCACGCGAAAAAGGGGTGCCGGTACACGTCCATCCCCACATGCTGCGCCACAGTTTCGCCTCGCACATGCTGCAGTCCTCCGGTGATCTGCGTGCCGTGCAGGAATTGCTCGGTCACGCCAGCATCCGCAGCACGCAGGTCTATACGCATCTGGATTTCCAGCATCTCGCCAAGGTCTATGACTCGGCACATCCACGGGCGAAGAAGAAAAGCTGAGTGCTGAGTGCGCAGGATTTTCGTTGGAGCGGCCAGTGGCCGCGAAGCCTTTTGCCTGCAACGCCGGACTTCTTCAGGATATGCCGACAGCAACAATCTGGCGGGCAAGGCCGGGCGGGCACATTCGCGGCCAAGGGCCGCTCCAACAAACCCGTACCGACGCGGTCAACCCAAACATTCAGTTTTCGTTACCGAGGCCTGCATTGCCCATCACACACATCCAGGTCATCTGCAGGACCCGGGCGTCGGCACTGGCACGATGGCGCTGTACCTGCAGACTCTGCGCGACATCGTCCCGGATCTCCCGCCACCGGCGGGCTTCGATTTCCGGCGTAATGCGCGCAAGGTGATCGAGATGATAGGTCGGCGGCACTCCAGCGGCTTCGTGCAGGATGGCGAGCCAGACGTAGTCATGCGCCCACGCATCCGAATAGACGGTCTGCCCTTGCAGCAGGGTATTCAGCCGGATGGCCACCGACAGGGCCGGCAGCCCGTTTGCAAGCAGATCCTGGCGGCGGATGTGATGCACCGCCTCTGCCGCGGGATCCCAGTGTGTCCAGGTCGCGACAGGCTGGATCAGCGCACAGTAGCTGCGTCCATCCCCCAGAACACACCCCACTTCGATGGGATAGCTCCCCCGACCGAAACCGGAGGCTTCCAGATCAATGATGGCAGGCGGCTGGAGCATGAAGCGGGTTTGCTGGGCTTGTTGGGCAAGTCAGAGGAAGATGAGGGCGAGGTGAACACTACCCCATCCGCGTTTTCCGTTACGATTCGCACCCTTCCAGACATATTCTGCGGACCCAGACCATGGCCGAACTGATACTCGCACCCGGCAAGGAGCGCTCCGTAATGCGCCGCCACCCGTGGATTTTCGCCGGCTCGGTGGCCAAGCTCGCCGGTCGCTCCAAGCCGGGCGATACCGTCGAAGTGTTTACCGAACACGGCAAGCTGATGGGCCGCGCAGCGTTCTCGCCAGCCTCACAGATCCGCGCCCGGATGTGGAGCTTCGATCCGGCAGAGTCCATCGATCACGGCTTTTTCAAGCGTCGTGTCGCCACGAGCGTCGCGCGCCGCGCCACCCATCCGCATCTGGCAGGGCAGGACGGTCTGCGCCTGATCCACGGTGAGTCCGACGGACTGCCCGGCGTGATTGCCGATCGCTACGGCCAGGTCGTCGTCCTGCAACTGACCAGCGCTGGCGCGGAAAAATGGCGCGATGCCATCGTCGCCGGCCTGGTCCAGGCCACCGGTTGCACCTGCGTATACGAGCGTTCGGATTCGGATGTGCGCAAGCTCGAAGGTCTGGAACCATGCACCGGCGTGATCTTCGGCGAAATGCCGGAAGGCCCCCTGGTGATCAGCGAAAATGGCGTTCGCATGGAAGTCGATGTCGCTGGCGGCCACAAGACCGGTTTCTATCTCGACCAGCGCGACAACCGCTTCCTCACCGGCCAGCTCTCGGCCGGACGCAGCGTGCTCAACTGCTTCTGTTACACAGCGGGCTTCTCGCTGCAGGCGCTGGCGGGTGGCGCGACTGGCGTGCTGTCCATCGACTCCTCCGGCCCGGCGCTGGAAACCGCGCAACGCAATCTCGCGCTGAACCCGCAGCTGGATGCCAGCCGTGCCGAATGGCGCGAGGCCGATGTCTTCGAGGCACTGCGCAGCCTGCGCACCGAGGAACGCAAGTTCGACCTGATCATCCTCGATCCGCCGAAGTTTGCTCCCTCCGCCGCCCACGCCCAGCGTGCTGCCCGCGCCTACAAGGACATCAACATTCTCGGCTTCCGCCTCCTCAATCCTGGCGGCATCCTGACGACATACTCGTGTTCAGGTGGAATCGGGCTGGAACTGTTCCAGCAGATCGTCGCCGGCTCGGCCGTCGACGCTGGGGTAGACGCCCGCATCATCCACCGGCTGGGTGCCGGGCCCGATCATCCGGTCGGGCTGGCCGTTCCGGAAGGCGAATACCTCAAGGGACTGGTCTGCCAGGTGGATTGAATCCCGGCCTGGTGAGCATCCGCTGCCCGATCGCGTTGCGCCGTATGGCTTGCGGGACAAGGCGTACGAACGCTTTCACGCAAGCGCGACCGGCGAATGCCTATCAACAGCCCCCGACCGGCAAGGCTGACAAGGCCGCCAGCACGTCCTCGACGCTGAGCTCATCCACGTCCAGCGAAGCCGGCTGAAGCAACTGGTACGGCACGCCCCAGGGATGCCAGCGTGCCGCATCGGATTTGCCGAACAGGCAGACGATGGGCTTGCCAAGAGCCGCCGCCAGATGCATGTGACCACCATCCGAACACAGGATCCACGTACAAGCCGCCAGCCCGCCGATCAGTTCGGCCAGTTCATGCGTCGGCATCGGCGTCACAGGCAAGCCGGAACAAGCGGCCAGGATCTGCTGCGCTTTACCGTCGTCACCAGGATGGAGCGAATTGTCTGCAACACCAGGCGCCCAGAACAGCGCGAAACGCAGTGCCGGCTGTTGCACGTGCAGGCGCTGGATCAGTTCGGCAAAGCGCTCGGCCGGCCAGCGCTGCGAAGGCTTGCGCGCACTGATATGCAGCCCCAGCACCGGTCCTGTGCCCAGTTTCTTCTGTGCGGCACCAAGCAACTCAGGACGTGGAACGATCTGCGCTACGGGCAAGCTCTCGCGCGAAATGCCCAAAGCATCGAGGATATTTGCGGTCCGTAGCACCTCATGCAAAGCCACCGGGTCAGCAGGCACATCGTCCTGCGCCAGCACACGCTTCGCACCGACCAGCCGCGCCATGCGCCGGGCACTGGCCTGCGCACCACTGGCCGGCAACAACACCAGATCGATCTTCTCGCGACGCAGTTGCCAGAGCTGACGCAGCCGCGCCCACATCGCCCCGAACGCACTTTGCCCCGCCGCAAGATGCTTGGCCTTGGTATAGGCGAACACCGCATCCAGATCCGGATTGGCGTGCAACACCTCGGCGTTGTAAGAAGTCACCAGAGCCCCGATCCAGGCTTGCGGATATTGCTCGCGCAGGCTCCGGATCAGCGGCAGGGTGCACACCAGATCGCCAATGTTGTCACGCCGGATGACGAGGATCTTCATGCAACAACCGCCTTGGCCCGCAACGGCGTGCCACTCAGCAACAAGCCCAGACAAACCATCGCCAGCATGCCGTGTTCATGATGCAGGGTGGTATTGAAAATCCCCCCTATGAATACGACAGACCAGCCTGCCAGGCCGGCGCCCCAGCACAAGCGTACCGTCGTGCTGGCGTCAGCTTGTGGCCGCCGCCGGAGCAAGGCCATCGACCACCCCACCAGCAGGGCGCCCAGCGCGGTGATCCCGAGGAGACCACGCTCACCCAGCGTGTTGGCATACACCCCGTGCGCGTGGCTGGAAAAGAAATAGTAGTCCCTCTGAAAATCGTCACCACGGGCCCGCACCCAGCCTTCCAGTTCTTCAGGTGACACCGCACTGAAATTTGCTGCCCCAACACCACTCAACGGGTAACGACGCACCATTTCAATGGCGGTATGAAACGCCTGCACGCGGAAGGAAGACAGATTGCCTCGCTGAAGCCCATCCAGGGTTTTCTGTACCAGAGTCTGGTTATTTTTGTCCTGAGAAAGCTGGCTGATCAGCACTTGCGCCGCGCCCCCCAGAACCAGGGCCAGAAGCAGAACCGGCAACAAGCGTTTGAAACAAACGCCCGAGAGCAGCAGCACTACCGGCAGCACGCCGACTACATAGGCCACCAGGGCGCCACGGCTTGAAAACGCGATCATCGCCCCAAGCATCAGCAATGCGAACGCCAGGCTCACGCCCCAAAGACGCAGTCCGAGCCGGGCCTTGCCACAGGCTGCCATGGTCGCCGCCAGAATCCCGATCCCCGCACCGTACAAGGCCGAGTGATTGACGTGCCCCACCGAGTTGAGTTGCAACCAGACACGCCTGGGATCGATTGCCAGCATCCAGCAGCCCTGAACCACCCCCACCAGGGTGGCGCCGATCAGACAGAGCAGCAACCCGTTGAGCTGCCTGGCATCAACCCGGCTGCGTGCAAGGATCCAGCCCAGCGACACGTACCCGGCCACGTCCCCCATTTCCTTCCACTGTGGCGCGTAGGCAGAGTTCAACACGCTTACAAATGGGGCAACGATCAGTCCGGCGAACAGCCAATCCCACGAACGCGCCAAGCTCCCGAAATTGCGCAACATCGCACTGCGTCCCAACCAGACCAGCAGGAAAGCTCCCCAGAAAATGTTCTTGGGGGCTTCCACCAGAGGCAAGGCAATGGCAAAGAGGCAAAGCAGAACAATTTCAGTCTGATTCAGAAAACGGTCGGATTTTTGCATGAGCAGGTGAACTCGATTGTGAATTCCAGCCGCGCATAATAACGCAGCCCTCCTCTACAATCTTGGCCTTAACCCTCGCTGTGTCAGACTCGCGTACCCCTTGGTCGGACACACCAGCAAACTCCAACCATGAAAATCCTCCTTCTCAAACGCGACAAACTCGGTGACATGTTGCTCACCACGCCAATGTTCGCCCTGCTGCGCCAGCAATTCCCGAAGGCACAGATCGACGTACTGGCCAACACCTATAACGCATGGGTAATCGACGGGAATCCGGACGTAAACCGGGTATGGTCTTACCAGCGCGTCAAGGAAGGTGGACGCATCCATTGGCGGGCAGCCTTCGCCCAACTGGGCCAGACCCTGGCGTTGCGTCAAGAGAAATACGACTGGATCATCGTCGCAAACGGCGATGCCTCACACCGCGCCATCAAGCGCGGTGCTTGCCTCGGCGGCAAACATCTGGTGTCTTACACCGAAGGACGGGAACGTCTAGTGAGCAATGCGCTGGCGCTCCAGCCTCAAATGCATGAAACCCGGCGCATGGCCAACCTGCTCACGCCACTGGGTGTGACCCTGCCCGAGACCCTGCCGGCGCTCCGCTTTCAGTTGCCCGCCGAAGCGCAGGCGTTTGCGCGGCAATGGCTCGCCGAGCAAGGCCTCACGCCCGGCGGCTACATCACGCTGGGTCTGGGCGCACGTCGTGCCAAGAAACAGCCCACCACGGAACAGATCATCCGCTGGACGCGCCATTTCTTTGAAACCTGGGGTTTGAAAACGGTGTTCATGTGGACCCCCGGCAAGAGCGACAATGCGCTGTATCCCGGCGATGACGAAGTCGCCCAGCCGGTGCTGGATGCAAACCTGCCCTGGCTGGTCCCCTTCCGTGGCCCGCTCAAACCCGCGCTGGGCCTGATTTTCAACGGCCGCACCAGCCTCTTCCCGGACAGCGGCCTGATGCATTTCGCCGCGGCCAGCCCCGGTGGTGTACTGGGCTTCTTTGCGGAAACCGATGTCTCGCCGCACCCGGCCCAATGGGGCCCGGTCGGTCCGAAAGCCCTGTGGCTGGATGCCCCCAAAGCCGTGTCGCAACTCAGTGACGAAGCCGTGCTGGAGAAAGTGACACAGTTGCTCGGTTGAAGCGCAAACGTCCACGAAAAAGCCCGCCAGACCGGCGGGCTTTTTCATGGCAGCAAGCAATGCGCTCTGCCTTACTTGGCACCGTACAGATACGGATTCAGGGTCGGATCGTTGTACATCTTGAACTGGCGATAGACCTTGTAATGCGCCACCCCGGCAGCGCAGTCGGCCAATAGTTGTTCCAGGCAAGCGGCCAGATCGCTGCGCTGCTCTTGCAAGCGTGCCAGCTTGGTCTGACAGGTCGCGATGTGTTCGGCGCTGGCATCGGTGCGACGGGTCTGCTCTCCCATGTGGAAAATCTTCAGGCCAAGG
>Ga0316604_10000974_pt1 | contig 28537 bp, 27 predicted proteins | sample OWC_soil_day20_C_FD_207650 | JGI IMG/M metagenome (GOLD analysis project Ga0316604, IMG submission 207650) | Wetland soil microbial communities from Old Woman Creek delta, Ohio, United States - OWC_soil_day20_CT | ecosystem: Environmental > Terrestrial > Soil > Wetlands | place: USA: Ohio... | reverse complement strand
TGACGAACACTTCTGCGTCGATCTGCTCGAAGAAGACGGCCGCGCCCAAGGCGCCGTCGTCGTCGAAATGGGCACCGGCGAATTCACCATGATCGAAGCCAAGTCGGTGATCATCGCCACCGGCGGTGCCGGTCGAGTCTTCCGCGAGAGCACGCTCGGCGGAATCGTCACCGGCGACGGCATGGCGCTCGCCTTCCGTCACGGCGTCGCGCTGCGCGACATGGAGTTCGTCCAGTATCACCCGACCTGCATGCCGATCACTGGCTTGCTATTCACCGAAGCGTGTCGCGGCGAAGGCGGTTATCTGGTCAACAAGGACGGCTACCGCTATCTGCAGGACTACGGCCTCGGCCCGCTCAATGACAAACCGAAGAACAAGTACATGGAACTTGGTCCGCGCGACCGTCTGAGCCAGGCTTTCTACTTCGAACAGCAGAAGGGCCGCACCATCGAGCACCCGGTGCTTGGTTCGGTCGTCCATCTCGATCTGCGTCACCTCGGCGAAGCGTATCTGCGCGAGCGCCTGCCGCTAATCTACGAAATGGCCGAAACTTTCATGGGCATCGATCCGGCCAAGGAACCGATCCCGGTTCGTCCGGGCGTCCACTACACGATGGGCGGGATCAAGGTCGACGGCAACTGCGAGTCGTCGCTCAAAGGCCTTTACGCCATCGGCGAATGTTCGAGCGTCGGCATCCACGGCGCCAACCGCCTGGGTTCCAATTCGCTGACCGAACTGCTGGTGTTCGGCAAGGTCGCCGGTGTTCAGGCCGCCGCCAATGCCAAGGCGCAAACGCCCGGCAATTCGGCCAGCCTGCTCAAGCAGGCACAAGCCGTCGAGCAGCGCGTCATGGCGCTCAAGACCAAGACCGGCGGCACCGAGCGAATCGCCACGATCCGCAAGGAAATGGTCCAGAGCATGGAAGACGGTTGCGGTATCTATCGCATGGAAGACACCATGCAGGTGACCTGCGACAAGCTCGCCGAATTGCGTGAGCGCTTCAAGAACATCAGCATTGACGACCAGTCGAGCGTCTGGAATACCGATTGGCTGACGGCCATTGAGCTCGACTATCAGCTCGACGTCGCGCAGACGATGGCGCATTCGGCGATCAACCGCAAGGAATCGCGCGGTGCTCACCAGCGTCTCGACGGACCTGACGGCGCGTACAAGCTGCGCGATGATGTCAACTTCCTCAAGCACTCCGAAGCCTACTATGTTGCCGGCGGCGCACCGCGCATCGCGCTTGGCGACGTCAAGATCACCACGTCCCAACCGGCGGCGCGCGTCTATGGCGCGGCTGGCGAAAAAGCAGACCAGGAAAGGAAAGCATCCCATGTCTGAAAGCCAAAAAGTCATTGAAATCGAGGTTCTGCGTTACCTTCCGGAGAGCGACGCCGCACCGCATTCGGAGATTTACAAAGTCCCGTTTTCTGACGACATGTCGGTGCTGCAGGGCGCCCAGTACATCAAGGACAACCTCGACGGTTCGCTGACCTTCCGCTGGTCGTGCCGGATGGCGATCTGCGGCAGCTGCGGAATGATGATCAACGGGATCCCTAAGCTGTCGTGCGAAACCTTCATCCGCGACTACTACCCGAACCGGATCACCATCGAAGCGCTGGCCAACTTCCCGATCGAGAAGGATCTGGTGACCGACCTTTCCGGCTTCATCGAAAAGCTCGAAGCGATCCAGCCCTACATCATCCCGAAGGAGCCGCGCACGCTCGAGCAGGGCGAATATCTGCAAACGCCCGAGCAGTTCAATGCGTATATCCAGTTCACCTCGTGCATCAACTGCACGCTGTGCTACGCGGCGTGTCCGCAGGTCGGATTGAATCCCGACTTCATCGGCCCGGCGGCGATCGCTCTGGCGCACCGTTACAACATGGACTCGCGCGACGGCGGTACGGCGCAGCGCATGGAGTTGCTGGCCTCTGAGGACGGTGTCTACAACTGCAGCGCGGTGGGCTACTGTTCCGAAGTCTGCCCGAAGCACGTCGATCCGGGCAACGCCGTTAATATCAACAAAATCGAGGCGGCGAAGGATTACTTCCTGCGCTTCCTGTCGCCGAAAGGGGGTTCCAAGTGAGCAAGCGTAAGCCCTATGTCCGTTCGATGGACGGTTGGTGGAAGAAGAACCCCTACTACGTCGAGTACATGATTCACGAAGGCACGGCGCTGTTCGTCGCGGCTTACGCGATTACCCTGCTGGTCGGTCTGGTGCGTCTGGGCCAGGGCGAGGCGGCGTGGAACGGCTGGCTCGAAGCTTTGAAGAGCCCGCTGTCGCTGGTTTGCCACTTGGTTTTCCTGATCGCCATTGCGTATCACGCTTTCACGTGGTTCAAGCTCTTCCCGCTCACGATGCCGCCGATTATGGTCAACGGCAAGCGGCTCGAGCCCGGCGTGGTTATCGGTAGCGGCTGGACGGCAGCGATCGTCGCCGCGCTTGCCCTGCTTGGTCTGGTTTGGAGGATTGCAGCATGAAAACACGTAAGCGTTCCAATGCCCCGATTTTCTGGGGCCTGTTCGGCGCCGGCGGTATGCTGGCGGGCCTGTTCGGACCGATGCTGGTGTTCATCACCGGGATCGCCGTTCCGCTCGGCCTGCTGTTGCCGGCCAATACGATGAGCTACGCGAAGATGCTGGCGTTTGCCCAGAACTTCGTCGGCAAGGCGTTCATCTTCGCCGTCATCGCGTTCATGTTGTGGCACGCCGGTCACCGCATCTTCCATTCGCTGCACGAACTCGGCATCCATGGTGGATTCATCGGCAAGCTGATCTGCTACGGCGGTCCCTTGCTGGCCACGGTGATTTCGGCGGTCGTTCTGCTCGGCCTGGGCTTCTAGCCTTTCCCGAAAAGCTTCGTCTGGATTCCCGCGCCCGCCAGCAATGGCCGGCGCGGTTTTTTTTGGTGCCTTGATTTGTGCAGGCGCTTGTTGCCGCTCAATTCCGGAGCCTCGCTCAAGGTCGACGGCGGCGTTCGACGCGGCCCTTCTCGCTGGACGTCCGGAGTGTCCCGGCGAGCGCGCTCGTCAGGACATCCGGGACGTCGTTCGGCTAGGCGGCAGTTCTCTTGCGCAGGCTTGAGAAGATGATGCCAATCGCCGCTGCGCCGGCGTCAGGAAAGCTGATGCTGCGCTCGCCGACGTAGCTCGCCCGCCCCTTGGTCGCGGCAATCAGTTTGGTGCGCTCGCCGCCATCGATGGCCGCCGCTTCACTCTTGGCCAGGGCCTGCGCAAAGGATTCGCCGGCGGCAGCGCTCTGCTTGATCGACTCGACGGCGGGAATCAAGGCGTCGAGCAGCGTCTTGTCGCCCAGCTTGGCGCCGCCACGCTTTTGCACGGCATCGATCGCCGCTTGCACCATCTCGCCAAGTTCGCCCAGGCTGAGCGTGTCCTTGCCCTGGGCGTATTTGCCCATGGCGCGGAACGCTGACCCCCAGATCGGCCCCGACGCACCACCGCAATGCTCGGTGATGATCATGCCGCTGTCCTTGAGAAAGGCGCCGATGTCGTCCCGGCTGTGCTCTTCCCACTGCGCCTGAACGACCTTGAAGCCCTTGGCCAGGGACATCCCGAAATCGCCGTCGCCGGCGACCGAATCGAGCTCGCAGAAAGCCACCTCATTCTCGATGATGATCTCGCACATCGACGAGACCGTGCGTATCACCTGGTCTTTGGTGAAGGTTTCCATGGCAACTCCTAGATCTTCAGCGCCGGGGTATCGGCCGGGGCGTCGAGCAGCGCCTTGGTCTGTGCATCCAGACGCAGCAGCGTGACCGAAGCGCCGGCCATGTCGATGGCGGTCATGAAATTGCCGACGAAGGTGCGATGGATCTTCAGACCCTTGGCCTCGACGCAGGTCGCCACCGCGTTGTTGAGCAGGTAGAGCTCCTGCAGCGGCGTCGCGCCCAGACCATTGACCATCAGCGCCACCTCGTCGCCGGCGACAAAGGGAATGTCGCCGATGATCTGGCTGACCATGCGCTCGGCCAGCACGTCGGCGCCGGTGATCTTCTCGCGCGCGATTCCCGGCTCGCCGTGGATGCCGACGCCGAACTCGAGCTCGTCGTCGGCCAGCGCGAAGGTCGGACTGCCCTTGGCCGGCACCGTGCACGAGGTCAGCGCGAAGCCCAGGCTGCGCACGTTGGCGATCACCTTTTCGGCCACCGCCTTGACCTCGGGCAGGCTCATTCCCTGCTCGGCGGCCGCGCCGGCGATCTTGTGCACCAAGATCGTCCCGGCGACGCCGCGCCGGCCGACGGTATAGGTGCTGTCTTTGACCGCCACGTCGTCGTTGACATAGACGCGCGCCACCTTGATGTCGTCGTCCTCCTCGGCCATCTCGGCGGCGGCGTCGAAGTTCATGCAGTCGCCCGAGTAGTTCTTGATGATCAGCAGCGTTCCCTTTTCGCTTTGCGTTTGCAGGATCGCGTTGTAGACCTGGATCGTCGATGGCGAGGCGAAGACGTCGCCGCACACTGCGGCGTCGAGCATGCCGGTGCCGACGAAGCCGCCGTGCGCCGGCTCGTGCCCGCTGCCGCCGCCGGAAATCAGACTGACCTTCTGCCTATTGGCCTGGGCCCGGCTGAGCACCTTGAACTTGCGGTTGAAGACAAGTTGTCTGGGGTGTGCCTTGACCATGCCATCGCACATCTCGATGACCAGGTCTTCGGCCTTGTTGATGATTTTCTTCATGCGTGAGCTCCCAGCTTGTCGGCGGCGTAGATCGCGCTATAGACCATCTGCGCGCTCACTTCGAACGGCATGTTGTGTATCGTCTCGCCTTCGGCGGTCGATCCGACGGCGACCTTCATCACCTTCTCGGGAGTTACGTCCTTGACGCCGAGGTCGGCTAGGCAGGTAGGCAGACCGACCGACTGGCAGTAGGCGATGGTGCGCGTCAGTTCTTCCATCGGCGCGTTCTCGAGCACTAGCTGAACGATCGCGCCGAAGGCGACCTTTTCGCCGTGGAAGAAATGGTGGGTTTCTTCGAGTACGGTCAGCCCGTTATGGATCGAATGGCAGGCGGCCAGGCCCGAGCTCTCGAAGCCCAGACCGGAGAGCAGGATGTTGGCTTCGACGATGTTTTCCAGCGCCATGGTAACCACCTTGGCTTCGCACGCGGCCTTGGCCTTGAGCGAGTCTTCGAACAGCGTCTTGTAGCACAGCTCGGCGATCGCCACGGCGGCCATGGTGCTGTTGCCGTGCGAGGCGTTCTTGGCGAACGAGCGCGCGCAGGCGCGCGCCTCGATCCAGGTCGACAGCGCGTCGCCCATGCCGGCAACTAGGAAGCGCACCGGCGCCTTGGCGATCACGCCGGTATCGACGAGCACCAGATTGGGGTTGTTGCGGAAGAAGAAATACTCTTCGAACTCGCCCTTTTCGGTGTAGATCACCGCCAGCGCGCTGCACGGCGCGTCGGTCGAGGCGATGGTCGGGACGATGATTACCGGCTTCTTGGTCAGGTGCGCGACGGCCTTGGCGGTATCGAGCGACTTGCCGCCGCCTAGCCCGATGATCACGTCGGAGCCCTTTTCATCAGCGACCAGCTTGAGGCGATTGACTTCGGCCCAGCTGCATTCGAGGTTGAAACCGCCGGCGTCGAGCGCGAAGCTCGCCTTGCTCTGTGCTTCGTCGAGCAGCGGTTGGACCCGGGCCTGATCTTCCTTGGAAGCGATGAGCAGCGCCTTGGCACCGAAAGCCTTGACGTACTCGCCCAGATTGCACAATTCGCCTTCGCCCTGAACGTATTTTGACGGGGAGATCATTACCTTTTTCATTTTCGTTTCCTCTTTAGGTTCGAGTGATTAAGAACTTCGCTTGAAAAATTTGTCCTGCCGATGCAACCGCCTGCTTAGTACGTCCCGGCCTTGCCGGAAGTGCGCCACAATGCGCTGCGCGACGTAACCTGACCGCCGGGGCCGTGCAGGCTCCGGCGGCGGAACTTCGCTTAGCGGACCTTGCCCGCCTTCCAGGCGTTGAGCAACTGGTCGTAGGCGATGGTTTCACCCTTGACCTTTTCGTTGGCCAGCTTCTTCCACGGTGCGGCCTTGTCCGAGAGCCACTTGTCGGGGCTGCTCTTGGGGTTGAGTTTGGGTGCGCACTTGGCCATTCCGGCGCGTTCCAGACGGGCCATCACTTGGTCCATCTCTTCGGCGAGGTTGTCCATCGCTTTCTGCGGCGTCTTTTCGCCGGTAACGGCAACGGCGACGTTCTTCCACCATAGCTGCGCCAGCTTCGGATAGTCGGGGACGTTGGTGCCGGTCGGCGACCAGGCGACGCGCGCCGGGCTGCGATAGAACTCGACCAGACCGCCCAGTTTCGGCGCCATGTCGGTCATCGCCTGCGACTGGATGTCCGACTCGCGGATCGGCGTCAGGCCGACGATGGTCTTCTTGAGCGAGGTTGTCTTGGCCGTCACGAACTGCGCGTAGAGCCACGCGGCAGCGGTCTTGTCGGCGTTGTGATCCTTGAAGAAGGTCCATGAGCCGACGTCCTGGTAGCCGTTCTGCATGCCCTGTTTCCAGTACGGGCCGTTCGGGCCAGGCGCCATGCGCCATTTCGGCGTTCCGTCGGCGTTCATGACCGGCAATCCTGGCTTGACCATGTCGGCGGTGAAGGCGGTGTACCAGAAGATCTGCTGGGCGATCTGCCCCTGCGCCGGGACCGGACCCGACTCGCCGAAGGTCATTCCGGTCGCTTCTTTCGGCGCGTACTTCTTCATCCAGTCGACGTACTTGGTAAGCGCATAGACGGCGGCTGGCGAATTGGTCGCCCCGCCGCGCGAAACCGAAGCGCCGAGCGGCGTACAGCCGTCCGGGGAGACGCGGATTCCCCATTCGTCGATCGGCATGCCGTTCGGAGTGCCGATGTCGGCGGTGCCGGCCATCGACAGCCAGGCGTCGGTAAAGCGCCAGCCCAGCGACGGATCCTTTTTGCCGTAGTCCATGTGCCCGTAGATCGGCTTGCCGTCGATGGTCTTGACGTCGTTGGTGAAGAACTCGGCGATATCCTCGTAGGCGCTCCAGTTGAGCGGGACGCCCAGGTCATAGCCGTACTTGGCTTTGAACTTGTCCTTGAGGTCCTGGCGCGCGAAGAGGTCGGCACGGAACCAGTAGAGGTTGGCGAACTGCTGGTCGGGCAATTGGTACATCTTTTTGTCCGGCCCGGTGGTGAAACTGGTGCCGATGAAGTCCTTGAGGTCGAGGCCGGGGTTGGTGTAATCCTTGCCCGCGCCGGCCATGTAGTCGGTGAGGTTCATGATCTTGCCGTAGCGATAGTGCGTACCGATCAGGTCGGAGTCGCTGATCCAGCCGTCGTAGATCGACTTGCCCGACTGCATCGAGGTTTGCAGCTTCTCGATCACGTCGCCTTCCTGGATCAGGTCGTGCTTGACGGTGATTCCGGTGATTTCGGTGAAGGCCTTGGCCAGGGTCTTCGACTCGTATTCGTGCGTGGTGATGGTTTCCGAAACGACGGCGATCTCATTGACGCCTTTGGCCTTGAGTTTCGCCGCGGCGTCAATGAACCACTTCATTTCGGCGGCCTGCTGGTCCTTGCTCAGGGTCGAGGGCTGAAATTCACTGTCGATCCACTTCTTGGCTGCGGCTTCGTCGGCCCAGCCTTGTCCAGTCATGGCGCACGCGATAGCGACTGCTAATACGGAATATCGTAATTTCACAATCAATCTCCTCAGACGTTATAAGACCCCTGATTTGCAGAACACCCATCGACTCCAGGGGATGGCAAGCCGACCCTTGCAACAACCATCACTGCAACACAATTCCGGTAAGCACTAACCCTTGCGCATGATCAGCACGATCAGCGCCATCGAGGCGACGAAGCTGATCCAGATCGACGGGTCGGCGTCGAGCGAGAACCACTCGGCGAGCTTGCCGCTGATTCCGACGAACGCCAGATTGGTATAGGCCGCCGCGACCAGCCCGATGAACAGGCGGTCGCCGCGGGTCGTCTCCATCGGCAGGAAACCCTTGCTCACGCTGGTCGGGGACTTGATCTCCCAAATCGTCATTCCTGCCAACATCAGCCCGATCGAGCAGAAGAAAACGATCACCGGCGTCGTCCAAGCCATCCATTCGAACATTTTGCAATCCTCCTAAACGCGGCCCATCGCGAAACCCTTCGCGATGTAATTGCGCACAAACCAGATCACGATGGCGCCCGGAACGATGGTCAGCACCCCGGCCGCGGCCAGCGTCGCCCAGTCCATCCCCGATGCCGAGACGGTACGCGTCATGGTCGACACGATCGGTTTGGCGTCGACGCTGGTCAGCGTTCGCGCCAGCAGCAGCTCGACCCAGCTGAACATGAAACAGAAGAAGGCGGCGACGCCGACGCCGGCCTTGATCAGCGGCAGGAAGATGCGAACGAAGAAGCGCGGGAAGGAGTAGCCGTCGATGTAGGCCGTCTCGTCGATCTCGCGCGGGATGCCGCTCATGAAGCCTTCTAGGATCCAGACCGCCAACGGCACGTTGAACAGCAGGTGCGCCAGCGCGACGGCGATGTGCGTGTCCATCAGCCCGACCGTGGTGTAGAGCTGGAAGAAGGGCAGCAGGAAGACTGCCGGCGGCGTCATGCGGTTGGTCAGCAGCCAGAAGAACACGTGCTTGTCGCCAAGGAAGCTGTAGCGCGAGAAGGCGTAGGCCGCCGGCAGCGCGACGGTGAGCGAGATCACCGTGTTGATGCCGACGTAGATCAGGCTATTGACGTAGCCCATGTACCACGACGGGTCGGTCAGGATCAGCTGGTAGTTGGCCCAGGTGAAGTGGGTTGGCAACAGCGAGAAACTGGCGAGAATCTCGGTGTTGGTCTTGAACGACATGTTGATCATCCAGTAGATCGGTAACAGCGCAAAGACGATGTAGGCGACCATGAACAGCGAGCGCTTCTGGAATCCCTTCTTATTCATGACTCCCCTCCTTTTCCTGGGTGCCGACCCGTTGCATCCAGTTGTACAAAATGAAGCACAGCAACAGAATGATCAGGAAATAGATCAGCGAGAACGCCGCGGCCGGACCCAGATCGAACTGCCCGACCGCCTTCTGCGTCAGGAACTGCGACAGGAAGGTGGTCGAGTTGCCCGGCCCGCCGCCGGTCAGAACGAACGGTTCCGTATAGATCATGAAGCTGTCCATGAAGCGCAGCAGCACGCCGATCATCAGCACGCCGCGCATCTTGGGCAGCTGCACGTACCAGAACACCGCCGCCTTGCTCGCCCCGTCGATGCTCGCCGCCTGGTAGTAGGCGTCGGGAATCGAGCGCAGGCCGGCGTAGCCGAGCAGGCCGATCAGCGGCGTCCAGTGCCAGACGTCCATCAACAGTACGGTGAGCCAGGCGTGTACCGGATTGCCGGTATAGCTGTAGTCAATTCCCAAGCCCTTGAGTGCGGCACCCATCAGGCCGATGTCGGCACGACCGAAGATTTGCCAGATGGTGCCGACGACGTTCCACGGGATGAGCAGCGAGAGCGAAACGATGACCAGCACCGCCGACGACTTCCAGCCTTCGGCCGGCATCGACAGCGCCAACATGATACCGAGCGGCAGCTCGACGACCAGCACCGAGAACGAGAACATCAACTGACGCAGCAGCGCGCCGTGCAGCTCCTCGTCGCGCATCACCGCGGCGAACCATTCGGTACCGACGAAGACCTTCTGCGTCGGCGAAATGATGTCCTGCACCGAGTAGTTGACCACGGTCATCAGCGGCATGATTGCCGAGAAAGCGACGCAGATCAGCACCGGCAGGATCAGGAACCAGGCCTTTTGATTGACTGGCTTGACGGTCGCGCTCATGGAACGATCTCCTCATTCTGGTAAAAGCAGCTGTGCTCGTTCATCACCTTCATCCACACCGTATCGCCGGGCGACAGTTGGGCGGCGTCGGCGGGCAGGCGAGCCTTGAGCAGATGGCCGTTGAGCCGGCTGCTCAACATGATGTGGGTGCCGACGTCCTGGACCATCGAAACAGTCATCGGCAGCGCGCCCTCCGTGTCGGCGGCGACCAGCGAAGCGTATTCCGGGCGAATCCCGAGCTTGATCTCGCCGGTCGGCAGAACTCGTCCCGGCAGCAGCGGCAGCGTCAGGCCATCGACGTGGAAGCCGTCGCCGTCGACGCGCCCGGCGAGGAAGTTCATCCCCGGCGAACCGATGAAGTGGCCGACGAAGGTATGGCTCGGGCGCTCGAAGAGGTCGGCGGCCGAGCCCATCTGCACCGCGCGTCCGCGCGTCATGACCACCACCTGTTGGGCGAAGGTCAGCGCCTCGACCTGATCGTGCGTCACGTAGATCAGCGTCAGCTTGAGCTCGTGGTGGATCTGCTTGAGTTTGCGCCGCAGCTGCCACTTGAGGTGTGGGTCGATGACCGTGAGCGGCTCGTCGAACAGCACCGCCGAGACGTCGGGGCGGACCAGGCCGCGCCCGAGCGAGATCTTCTGCTTGGCGTCGGCCGCCAGGTTGGAGGCAATCTGGTTGAGTTGCCCGCTCATCTCGAGCATCTCGGCGATCTCGCCGACGCGCTTCTTGATCTGCGCCTCGGGAACCTTGCGGTTGCGCAGCGGGAACGCCAGATTCTCGGCGACGGTCATGGTGTCGTAGATCACCGGGAACTGGAACACCTGGGCGATGTTGCGCTGCTGCGGCGTGTCGCCGGTCACGTCGCGGCCGTCGAAGAGCACCGTTCCCTGCGACGGCGTGACCAGCCCGGACATGATGTTGAGCAGCGTCGTTTTGCCGCAGCCCGACGGTCCGAGCAGCGCGTAGGCGCCGCCTTCTTCGAAGGTCATCTTGAGCGGCAGCAGCGCGTAATCGTTATCCTGCCGGGGGTTCTTGACGTACGAATGCGCCAGATCGAGATCAATGCGTGCCATGCTAACGCCCTCCGCCGCGTACCGGGGCGAGCAGCAGCAGGCCCTCGGCGTCAAAGACATAAACCTGGCCGGCACTGACGTGCAGCGTCACCAGTTCACCGAGTTCAAAAAAATGCACGCCGGTCAGCTGGGCGACCACCTCGCCGACCAGTGTGCTGACGTGTACAAAGGTGTCGGTTCCCGAGATCTCAGCGAGTTCGACCTTGCCCGGCAGCGCCGCGTCGCTGTCCTGCGCCTGCACGCGAACCGCGCTGGCGCGGATGCCGACAGTCAGCCGTGCGCCGGGCTTGGCCGGCAGGTCCATGGCGAGCAGCGGCCCACCGTCGAGTTGCACGCCGCCGGCGGTGGCGCTGGCGTTCACCAGATTCATCGGCGGATCGCTGAAAGCGCGCGCCACACGCAGTGATTTCGGGGTAAAGAAAACCTCGGCCGTCGGGCCGTATTGCAACAGCTCGCCGCGGTCGAGAACGGCCGTGTAGCCGCCCAGCAGCAGCGCTTCGCTCGGCTCGGTGGTGGCGTAGATGACGGTCGAATCGCCGGCGGCGAACAGCGCGGCCAGCTCGTCGCGCAGTTCCTCGCGCAATTTGTAGTCGAGGTTGACCAGCGGCTCGTCGAGCAGCATCAGCGGCGCCGCCTTGGCCAGCGCGCGCGCCAGCGCGACGCGCTGCTGCTGGCCGCCGGAAAGCGCCGCCGGATAGCGGTCGAGAAAGCCCTCGATGTGTAGTTTCTCGGCAAGCTCGTTCACCCGCTGGTCGATATTTTTGTCGCCGCGCAGCTTCATTGGCGAGGCGATGTTGTCGTAGACCTTGAGCGACGAGTAATTGATGAACTGCTGGTAGACCATCGCCACGTTGCGCTCGCGTACCGGCATCCCGGTCACGTTTTGTCCGTCGACCAGGACCCGCCCTTCACTGGGTACGTCGAGTCCGGCCATGATGCGCATCAGGCTGGTTTTGCCAGATTGGGTGGCGCCCAGCAGAACTGTCACGGCGCCGCTGCGGGGAACAATGCTCATTTCGTAGAGCCACGTCTGAGCCAGAACTTTTTTGCTGATGCCCTCAAGAGTCAACTGCATTACGCCCCCTGGTAATCACGTTTAACCTCGAATCAATGCTCACTCATTCCGTAATACACGTTCGATTCGCTGCTCCTGCGGCCTGCCCTCTAGTCGGGGCATCGCGCCGTTCAGCACGACGACTGGATCGGTCGTTGACAGGACAGCGTGCTGATGGTTGGCTGATGTGGTTACTCTAGCATCATTATAAAAAAAATCACAACATTTAAATAGAAATACATCAATAAATAAATCAATCAATTTTAGCCATTACTGTTGTGAAGTATTTTGACGGTAAGAGGGGGCGGGGCGGGTGTCCGCCTGGGCTTGCTTGATCACCGGGAACGGCGCGCGATGACGCTTCCGATCGAGCATGACCCGGCCGGCGCCGATTGGCGCTCTTGAGCGGCGGGAGCGATCAAGGGGGCGGAGCAAGGAAAGCCGAGGTGGCTCGCGGTCGGCTTTGAAACTTGCCCTAATCAGGGGGCGAAGGCGCTCGCTCCGGTCCCCTGAGCTCTGGCGCCCGGACGACTATAGACTGCCGGGAAGGGTCACATCCCCCAGCGCAGGGCCGAGGTGTGAACGGGGGCATCCCACAGTTCGAGCATATCCGCATCGACCACTGAAACGGTGACCGAGCATCCTGCCATTTCCAGCGAGGTGACATAAGAGCCGGTCAGATAGCGGACCGCAGTGATCCCCGAATCGGCAAGTACGTTACGCACCGCGTTGACCATCAGATACAACTCCAGCAGCGGGGTGCCGCCGAATCCATTGACCAGCAGAATGACTTCATGGCCAGGTCTCAATGACAGGTCTTTGATCACCGCCTCGGTCAATTCAGCGGCGATGGCATCAGCGCTGGCCAAACGTACACGCCGGCGCCCGGGTTCGCCGTGAATGCCGACGCCCACTTCCATATCCTCCGAACCGATCTGGAAGGTCGGCTTGCCCGCCGCCGGAACGGTGCACGAGGTGAGCGCCACGCCCATCGATGCGATCGACTTGTTGACCGTATCGCCGAGAGTTTTCAGCTGATCCAAGGTGTAGCCACGCTCGGCCGCCGCCCCCAGAATTTTTTCGACGATCAGTGTTCCCGCTACCCCACGCCGCCCCATGGTATGAGTCGAGTCTTCCATCGCGACGTCGTCGTTGACGATTACCGTGGCATTGTCCTGATCGAGCATTTCGGCGGCCATCTCGAAGTTCATCATGTCGGCAGAATAATTCTTGACGATGAAAAGGATGCCCGCTCCGCCGTCGACCGCAATGGCCGCACTGTGCATCTGGCTCGCTTTGGGCGAGGTAAAAACCTGGCCGGGGCAGGCCGCATCGAGCATGCCGTAGCCGACAAAACCGACGTGCAGCGGCTCGTGCCCAGCCCCTCCGCCGGAGATCAAGGCCACCTTGCCGGGCTTGACCAATTTACGCCGAACAAATTTTCGCGCGGCTCCCAGTACGATAATGTCGGAATGCGCCGCCGCAAAACCGTCAAGGGATTCATCACGAACCGTATCAACGTGATTCATGAGATTTTTCATAGGGAACCCCGGTAGCAGAAGATAGGAAAATCGAGCATGGACCGTTGGTCGCTGACGGCTGCTGCCGCAGAGCACGCACCAGCGGCGACGAGCCATTGGCGATCAGCGGTACCCGGAAAAGAAGCGAACAAAGTTTTAAGCACGCCACGCCGCCTCAGTGAAGGTTTTCTGCGGTTAAAATCTCGACACGCGGCTGTACGACGTTGAGCGAACCGCGAATATTTTCACAAAGGCCGCGCAGCACCCGAGCGGCCGTCAAGACGCAATAGTAAATGTCCTGATGCAGCACATAAGACAGTTCACCACTGATCAGCAAGGACTGGTGGAGCTCGGTGAAATCGTGCGCTACCAGGCCCTGTGCATGTTCGAGCCCCAACTCGGCCAGTGCCCAAACGACGCCAGCCGTGCCTGAGCCGACGCTATAGATTCCAGCCAGACGAGCGGGGTCCATCTCGTCCTGGAGAAATTGTTTGAGCAACTGATAAACGCCATCGTCGTCCGGCGGCAGGTCGGGGGAACGCTGAACGCGAAGTTGGCTGAAACGTTCCTCCATGACCTGTGAAAAACCAATTCGCCGCTCGATTTCCGACGACATTCGAGTCGCTTGCGACAGCAGCAAAAGCGTGTCGCGCGGGGGCGCGGACATCCGCGCCAGCAGCAAGCCGGCAGTGCGGCCGGCGGCACGGTTGTCGGCGCCGACGTAGACCTCGCGCATCGACCCGGCGACGTCCGAGAACAGGGTGACGACATGCACCCCGGCGCGGACTTGCTCGTTGATTGCCAGCTTTATCATGGGCAGATCGGGGGCGAGAACGACGATGCCATCACAGTCAGTCACTTGCGCAAGATCTGCTGCAAACTCTGCCGGATCATCGGCATTGAAGCGATAGGTGACTTCCGTGGTGTGCTTGTGTCGAAAGTCACCCGCAATCAGCGCAATTTGGCGTTCAACCTGATCGAAGAACTGTGAGGCGCCCGCGGGCAGTACATAAGCAAAGCGGAAGTTGTCGCGCAAGCGTGGCCGCCCCCGTGTCACCGTCGGCTCGCCCAGTGCGCTGACGGCTTGCATCACCTTTTGTACAGTTTCGGAATTAACTCCCGGCCGTCCATTGAGAACCCGGTCTACCGTGGCGGTGCTCACGCCAGCATGACGGGCAATATCAGCGATCTTGGACGTGTGTGAAGTGATCATAACGGGGCGATTATAGTAGATGACGTCAGTCTATCACCAGCAGCCCGTCGGACTTAAAGTCAGCGGGCTGTTTTCACGATATGGGAAAATCGCCACGTTCTTTCTTGGTGGAACTCAGTTCGACTATTTATCGGGACGAAACGCTCCTATGCGGTCTTTCTTTGGCGGACGAAACGCGGCCCTGCGCTTCAAATTCCAAGCAAAGCAGGGCAGCGTATTCGTCCCCGAACAGGTGCTTCATGAGCTCGACGCCGACGCAGTCGGCTGTTTTGCTGCCAGCGCTGGTGTCGAGTTACGTTGGCGACAACCCGACCTGCGCGAATGTTGCGAAGCCGCGGCGCTCCTGGCGAAAATCAAGTTGCACGTCCGGCCGCACCCCGGCTAGGCCGTCTTGCGCAGTCGCTGGACACCCTTGCCGATCAGCGGCCAGAACAGCAGCAGCATGGCGATGCTCATGATCGCTGTGACCAGCGTCGAGTTGGTCCAAAAAATGCTCAGTGAACCTTTGGAGAAAATCATCGACTGGCGGAAGGCGTCCTCGGTCTTGTCGCCGAGCACCATCGCCAGCACCATCGGCGCAATGGGGTAATCGAGCTTCTTGAGCAGGTAACCGGCAATGCCGAAGGCCAGCGCCAGCCACAGATCGAGGCGGGCGCCGCTGATCTGGTAGGCGCCGATGAAGCAGACGACGACGATCATCGGGCCAATGATCGAGAACGGGATTCTCAGGATCGCGGCGAATAGCGGCACCGTCGCGAGCACCAGAATCACCGCCATGACGTTGCCCATGTACATGCTGGCAATGGTGCTCCAGACGAAGTCCGGGCGTTCGATGAAAAGCATCGGTCCGGGCGTCAGTCCCCAGATCATCAGTCCGCCCATCATCACCGCCGCCGTCGCCGAGCCGGGAACGCCGAGCGCGAGCATCGGCAAGATGGCGCAGGTTCCGGCGGCGTGATCGGCGGTCTCGGGAGCCACCACGCCGGCCGGCTCGCCCTTGCCGAAACCGTCCTTTTTGCGCGAGAAGCGTTTGGCCAGGCCGTAGCTCATGAACGACGCGGCGGTCGGGCCGCCCGGCGTGATTCCCATCCAGCAGCCGACCAGCGCGCTGCGCAGCAGTGTCACCCAGTGCTTGGGCAGCGAGATGATCGCCGCGAAGACGTCGCGGATTCTGATGCGCGCGTGGATGCCGTCAAAGCGCAGCCCTTCTTCCATCGTTTGCAGCAATTCGCCGAGGCCAAACAGTCCGATCACGGCGACCAGGAAACTGATTCCCTTGATAAGCTCGGTGATTCCGAAGGTCAAACGCATATTGCCCGACATGCCGTCCATGCCGACGGCGGCAAAGGCAAAGCCGAGCATCATTGAGACGACGGCCTTGAACGGCGAACTGCTGCCCATGCCGATGAAGCTGCAGAAGGTCAGCAGATAGACGGCGAAAAATTCGGGCGACGAAAACTTGAGCGCAAACTGGGTGACCCAGCCGGAGAGCACAGTAATGACAGTAACGCCGAACAGCGCGCCGATTCCGGCCGACATGAAGGCCAGCGTCAACGCGTGCGTGGCCTGGCCCTGTTGGGCCATCGGATAACCGTCGAAGGTGGTGGCGACCGACGACGGCTCGCCGGGAATGTTGAACAGGATAGACGTCGTCGAACCGCCGAACAGCGCGCCCCAGTACATGCTGGTGAGCAGGATGATGGCGGAAATCGGATCCATGGTGAAAGTCAGCGGGATCAGCAGCGATACGCCATTGGGTGCCCCGAGCCCGGGCAGGACGCCGACCAGAATGCCGAGCAGCACTCCGGCCGCCATCAGTGCAAGATGGTAGGCGGACAAAACGATTCCAAAGCCGTCCATCAGATTGCCAAAATTCTCCACGTGTTTCTCCCTAATTTCGCTGTCGCGAACAGTTTGGCTTGAATCAGTAAATGTGCAGCAATGCTTCAAGTGGCCCCTTGAGCAACGGGACCTGAAACCATTTTTCGAAAACGAAGTAGAAAATGACGACCGTGCTCAAACACACGGCAAGTGCCTTGCCGATTCGGTAGCCGCCCTGGATCGTCATCACCCCGAAGAGATAGATGGCCAGGCCGACGTACAGTCCGAGCACCATCGAGATCGCGACGAAGCCGAGCATCGGCAGGAAGAAGGTCAGGATCCGGTGGCCCTGCTCGCGCGTCAGGAAGATTTGCTTGCTGCGGCGCTGCTCGATTACGGCCTCGATCAGCACAGCGCCACTGGCCAGCGCGATGAACAGGCCGATATAGAATGGGAAGTAGCCGGGTTGCGGCCCGGCGTCACCCCAGCCGGTTCCGATTCCGAGCGATCCGTAGCAGACAATGGCGCCGGCCAGAGCGGCGGCGCAGGCCACGGCAATTTCCATCGTCAATCGGGTCAGTAAGGTCCCGGATGGGTTACGCATGAGTCAAACTCCACAATAGTTACGGAACGGGGCAGGCGTTGTCTGCCCCGAAAAGCACCGGCGGCGGTTATGCTCAGTTTACTGAACGATCCACTTCTCGCGCTTGAAGACCTCGGTCGCCCGTTCGGCGTCCTGCTTGGTGTAGGCACGCAGTTCGTCACCGGTCAGGAAGCGATCGCTCTGCGAGGTTTTCTCGATGTACGACTTCCACTCGGGCGTTTCGCTGACTTTCTTGAGCATCGTCGTGTAGAAAGCGAGCGCGTCGGGCGACACCTTGGCCGGCAACCAGACGGTGCGCGGCATCTGGTAGTTGGCGATCGACACGCCCGAGTCCTTGCACAGCGGAATATCCGACCAGCCCATGTCCTTGGTGACCTTCGGGCCGACAGCCATACGCTCGCTGCTGAAGACGCAGAGCGGCCGAACCATTCCGGCTTTCCACTGGCCGAGATTTTCATTCGGGTTGTTGACGTTGGCGTCGATATGCGCGCCGGCCAGTTGGACTGCCGCTTCGCCGCCGCTCTTGAACGGGATGTAGGTGAACTTGGCGCCGGTCGCCGTGCTGATCATGCTGGCCAGTGTCTGGTCGGTGTCCTTGGATTGCGATCCGCCCATTTTGAGGCCTTCCGGCTTCTTGGCCGCGTCGATGAAGCTCTTGGCGTCTTTGAAGGGCGATTCGGCGTTGACCCAGATCAGGAATTCGTCGAGCGCCAGCGCCGCGACCGGGATCAGGCTGTCGGCCGTATAGCCCATCTTGGCGACCAGCGGCAGCAGGTATTCGTTGTTGGTGCCGAAAGTCAGCTTGTAGGCATCGTCAGCGCTCGCCGAGCCATAGACGAAGCCTTCGCTGCCGGCGCCGCCGCCCTTGTTGACGACGACGACCGGCGCATTCATCAGCTTGTATTTGAGGATGATCGACTGGATCGTTCGGGCAAAGATGTCGGTCCCGCCGCCGGCGCCTGAGGCGACGACAAATTCGACGGGTTTTTCGGGAACCCAGGCAGCGCTGGCGGCCGTGGCATAAAGAGCACTTGCCAGCAGCGTGGTGAGCAACGTGGTTTTTCTCATCGCATGACTCCTCTTGTGGTGTTGACGTTTGGTTGAAGGAAACTATCGAGACGACGTACTGCTTCAGGCGTTCTGCGACGCCAGTTTCTGTGCGGCCATACGCGCGGCCAACAGCACCGCCTCGCGGCTGGCGCCGATGTTGGCGATACCTTGGCCGGCGATGTCGTAGGCGGTGCCGTGCGCCGCCGTGCACACCGGGAACGGCAGGCCGCCCATGAAGGTCACGCCGCGATCAAAGCCCATCAGCTTCATCGCGATCTGTCCCTGATCATGGTACATGGTCAGTACCGCGTCGAAAGCGCCGCCCTTGGCGCGAACATAGACCGTATCAGCCGGATACGGCCCGGAAACATTGAAGCCGCGCTCGATTCCGGTTTTCACCGCCGGTTCGATGACGTCGATTTCTTCATCGCCGAAATTGCCGCCGTCGCCGGCGTGCGGATTCAAGGCAGCGACCGCAATGCGCGGGCTATCGAAGCCCGCGTTGCGCAGTGTCCGGTCGGTCAGCGCCAGCTCGGAAAGGATTCCCTCTGCAGTGATCGCCGAGGCGACTTGGGAGAGCGGGATGTGCGAGGTGACCCGCGCGTTCCACAGCTTGCCGAGGACGTTGAATTCACGCGCATGGCCGGTGAAACCGATGACTTCGGAGATGAAACGAATCTCGTCGTCGTAACCGGGGTAGACGTAGCGCATCGCCTTCTTGTTGAACGGCGTGAAGCAAACGGCGTCGGCCTTGCCCTGCTTGGCCATGATCAGCGCGCGCCGGAAGTTCTCGAGCGCGAAGGCGCCACCTTCGACGGTCGCTTCGCCGCGTTTGACGGCCGACGGCGCGAGGTGTCCGAGATCGATGACGACCGGGCGCTGCGCGGCGTCAAATGGCGAGTCTGGCGCGACATAGCTCACGTCTAGAGTCACTCCGGCGATCTTGGCGCCTTCCTCAAGAATTCGACGATCGCCGAAAACGACGATATTGGCTGCGGCCCTGACGTCTTCGAGGCACAGCAGCTTGGCGGTCAACTCCGGGCTGACTCCGGCGGGGTCACCCATCGCCAGGGCAATGGTCGGACGTCTCGTTGCAATTGCGGATGGTTCAGTGCTCACTTCGGACTCCTCGATTAAATATTTCTGCAAATACTGCTACCGAAGAAGCTGAGCTGTCAATGATTAAATGTAGTATTCTGAATTCAGAATTCAGAAAGTTGGATCGGATGGCTCGGATGTCTGCCGTCGTTGACGGCGCGCCGAGTGCAGTACATAGTCTTTGCTTGAGCGAGGTGGATGGGTGGCGATGAATGTTGAACTGAACGCATTGGGGGGCTCGGACGACGTTGCTGTCGTCGAGTCGGAAGTGGCGCGAATCGAGCGTCCGACATTGCACCATGTGGTGGTGTCGCGTTTGCGCGACATGATTATCGAAGGCCAGTTGCCGGCCGGCGTGCGTATCCATGAAGGGCAGGTGGGTTTGCAGCTTGGCGTATCGCGAACGCCGTTACGCGAAGCGCTCAAAGTGTTAGCCACCGAGGGCTTGATCGAGTTGATCCCGAGCCGTGGTGCCTTCGTTCGCAAACTGACCGTCAAGGACGCGCACGACATGCTCGGTGTGCTCAGTTCGCTCGAAAATCTGGCCGGACCGATGACCTGTCAGAACGCTTCGGACGAGGACATTCGCGAGCTGCGGCGCTTGCACGAGGAGATGCTGGCTTTTTACGCGGCGCGTGACCGACTGCCGTATTTCAAGCGCAATCAGCAGATCCACTCGCTGCTCATTTCGCTGTCGGGAAACGAATCGCTGGCGCTGGTGCATGACATCCTGCAGACGCGGATGAAGCGAATCCGGTACATCGGCGATCAGAAGGACGAGTCGTGGTCGGCGGCGGTTCGCGAACACGAGGAAATGATTGCTGCACTCGAAGCGCGCGACGGTGCGCGGCTGTCGTCAGCGATGGTCGGCCATCTGGCGGGAAGCTGGGAACGCATCCACAGCGAGATCTGATCGCCGGCCGTCAGCGACGGCCCGCGACCAGGCGTTGGGCGACCGCCTCGTCGGTCACCAGGCAATTGACGTAGCCGGCGCGCAGGATGGCCTCGACGATGTCGGCCTTGTAGAGGCCGCCCGAGATCAGGATGCTGTTCGGGATCATTTTGAGATCAGCCGGTGGCATGGCGATCACCCGCTGGTTGAGAATGTGGTCGATCGGAAGCCCTTGCGCGTCGAGGAAAGTTCCCAGAATTTCGCCGACGGCGCCGCTTTTCTTGAGATCGGGAAGCCGTTCGCCGACGCTGCTCATCGCCGTCAGTGCGGTCTTGTGCGACAGATCGCCGCACGACACGATCGCCAGGTCGGATTTGCGCGCGCGTTCCATCACTTCATTGACGCCGCTGTGGGTGAGCAGGATTTCGCGGCTCTCGATGCTCGGGCAGTAGATCGGCGCGGTCACGTAGTAACAGTCGGCGCCGAGCGTCTTGGCCAGTTCGGTCGATACCTCGAAGGTATTGGTTTCCGACCCGCGCGTCAGCCCGCCCATCAGCGAGACCACCGAGCTGTCCTTCAATTGACGACAGCGCAAGCGCTTGATGCTGGCCGACAAGGTGCGTCCCCAGCCGACTGAGAGGCATTGACCATCGGCGATCAGCGCATCGAGCATGATGCCGCCAGCGTCGCCGATCATGCGCCGCAATTGTTCGTCGTCGGCCACCGAGGGGACCACCGCGACCTGCTTGAGCGCGTAGATCGCCTTGAGTTGCTCCTCCAGTTCGACGCAGCTGACCAGCGGCAAGCGGATGTCGACGACCACCGAGCCGTCGGCGCGCAATTGCCCGGCGATCTTGTTGACGCGGGCGCGTGCGATGCCGAGGCGATCCGATATTTCCTGCTGGGTCAGACCCGCGACGTAGTAGTACCACGCGATCCGTGCGCGCATCTGTTCGCTGCCCGGGGCAGCCGCTTCGTCATTGCTCATCTATGGCCTCTCGAACTGCCGACAGTGTACCGCGCATGAGCGATTGTTCGCGGCGAAGTACTGAATGGACAGAATATACATATGTTGTTATTAGAATACAAATGTATTATATTGCGATCCATCGGGCGTTTTGCCGTAATCACGAAAGGTTGGATCGACATGAAAATTGCTATAGCCGGCGACAGCGGCGGGGTATCACTGGTTGAGGTTCTGGCGGCCCATTTGGCCGCTTGCAAGGGCGTTGAGGTGGTTGACCTGAGCCGCGAACCGAGTGGCAAGAGCGAGTACTACGCCAGCGTCGCAGAGCGCGTCGCGTGCGCCATCCTGGCCGGCGAATACGATCGCGGAATCCTCTGTTGCGGAACCGGGATCGGCATGTCGATCTCGGCCAACAAGGTGCCGGGAATTCGCGCCGCGCTGACGCACGATACTTTTTCCGCAGAGCGCGCCGCCAAAAGCAATAACGCGCACATCATCACGCTCGGCGCGCGAGTGATCGGCCCCGAACTGGCCAAAACCATCGTCAATGCCTGGTTGGCGTCGGATTTCGATGCGCAGGGCGCATCGGCCGGCAACGTCGCGGCGATCGACGAACTCGACCGCAAATACCACAAGTAGCGCGCTGCGTCGGATAAGAGGATGGGGGAATGGCAATGAGAAGACTGGTCGCCGGAACCGGCTGGAAGATGAATATCGGCGCGGCCGAGGCGACGCGCTACGGTCGCGAACTGGCGCTGCGACTGGCGCAGGTCGACGTGTCGGCGGTTGATATCTTCGTGCTGCCGCCGTTTACCTCGCTCGCTGCGGCATCCGCCGCGCTGGCCGCAACGCCGGTGGCGATCGGTGGGCAGAACATGCACTGGGAAGATTGTGGCGCGTGGACCGGCGAAATTTCGGCGCCGATGTTGCTCGAAGCGGGTTGCCGTTACGTCGAGCTCGCGCATTCCGAGCGGCTCTATCATTTCGGCGAAAGCTACGAACTGGTTCAGCGCAAGGTCGACAGCGCGCTGCGCTCGGGGCTGACGCCGATTATCTGTCTGGGCGAGACGGCGCAGGAGAAAAGCGCTGGGCGCACCGACGATGTTCTGCTCGAACAAGTGCTCACTTCGCTCGCCGGACAGCCGGACAGCCGCGTTCCTGACGTGATCCTGGCCTACGAGCCGCGCTGGGCGATCGGTGGCGCGCAGGCGGCGACGCCCGACTATGTCGCCGAGCGGCACGCCATTTTGCGCAACAACCTCAAAAAACATCGCGGCCAGGACGCCGCCGAGCGCACGCGAATCATCTATGGCGGTTCGGTGACGCCGGAGAACGGCCCGCAGATCATCGCCATCGACGACGTCGATGGCCTGTTCGTCGGTCGTGCGGCGTGGACGCCCGAGGGCTTCGCGCGCATCATCGAAATCGTTGCCGCGGCCGCGCAAGCGCGTGCCACACGGTCGGCCTGAAATTCCAAACAGCATCCGTAAATCACTTGAGGAAATATCATGACCTGCATTTTTGACGACCCGGAAGTCTTCGCTACGACGGCGATCACCGGTTTTTGTTCGGTCAATTCGCGCACCGTGCGCGCGGTCACTGGCGGCGTCGTGCGCTCGACCGCAACGCCGGTCGGCAAGGTCGCCGTCGTCGTCGGCGGCGGCTCGGGGCACTATCCGGCGTTTGCCGGCTTTGTCGGCCCGGGCCTCGCCGATGCGGCGATCGCCGGCGACGTCTTCGCTTCGCCTTCGGCGCATTTTGTCGCCCACGTTTCGCGCCTGGCGCAGCGTGGCGGCGGCATCCTGCTCGGTTTCGGCAACTATGCCGGCGACGTCATGAACTTTGGCCTGGCCGCCGAGCGGCTGCGCTCCGAAGGAATCGACGTGCGTATCCTGCCGGTTACCGACGACGTCGCCAGCGGACCGGCCGAGACGCCGTTGCTGCGCCGTGGCGTCGCCGGCGACCTGGTCGTGTTCAAGATCGCCGGCGCCGCGGCCGAGGCCGGGCTCAAGCTTGACGACGTCGAACGCGTCGCGGTCGCTGCCAACGCCAGGACCATTACCTTCGGCGTCGCTTTCTCGGGCTGCACGCTGCCCGGCGCGACGCAGCCACTATTTACCGTCCCGGCGCAGCGCATGGGGATCGGTCTTGGCATCCACGGCGAACCGGGGATCAGCGAGGACGACATCCTGCCGGCCCCTGCGCTTGCCCAGCTGCTGGTCGATCGCCTGGTCGCCGAGCGCCCTGCGTCGTCCGACGGACGCGTCGCGGTGGTCTTGAACGGCCTGGGCGCGACCAAGTACGAAGAGCTTTTCGTGCTCTGGGTCAGTATCGAAAGCGAGCTCAAAAAGGCCGGGCTGACGCTGGTCGATCCCGAAGTCGGCGAATACGTCACCAGCCTCGACATGGCCGGCTGCTCGCTGACGCTGACCTGGCTCGATGACGAACTCGAAAAATTCTGGCGCGCTCCGGCCGATACGCCGGTCTTGCGGCGCGGCGCGATCATCGCCACCGAACCGGCGCCGGCACTGTCCGAGGTGGGCGACGGACCACGCGCTTTCGGCCCGGCGTCGCCAGCATCGCGTGAAAACGGCAAATGCATTGCCGGCCTGATCGGTGAATTGGCGCATGCCTTGCGCGACGTCGAGGCCGAACTCGGCCGTATCGACGCGCTGGCCGGCGATGGTGATCACGGCATGGGGATGACCCGTGGTTCGGCGGCGGCGGCCGAAGCCGCCGAAAAGGCGGTGGCCGCCGGTGCCGGCGCGGCCAGCGTGCTGGCGGCAGCCGGCGACGGCTGGGCCGACCGCGCCGGCGGTACGTCAGGCGCTTTGTGGGGCCTCGCGCTGCGCACCTGGAGCAGCGAACTGAGCGACGAGCTGGCGATTACGCCCGACGCCGTGGCGCGCGGCGCGCGTGCCGGACTCGACGCAATCATGCGCCTCGGGCGCGCGCGCGTCGGCGACAAGACGCTGGTCGATGCCTTCGAGCCGTTCGCCACGACGCTGTCGGCAGCCGTCGCCAAGGGTCTGGCCTTGCCGGCAGCGTGGGCTGAGGCGGCTGTCGCGGCCAAGACGGCGGCCGACGCGACGGCGCAGCTGGCGCCGAAGATGGGCCGTGCGCGTTCGCATACCAAGCGCAGCCTGGGCCATCCCGACGCCGGTGCCGTTTCGCTGGCGCTCTGCGCCAAGGTCGTCGCTACCGCGCTGGCGCGCTGATCTGAACTAACGGTCTTGGTCTTACCGCTGCGGCGCAACCGATTTCCGGTTGCGCCGCAGTTTTTTGTTCACCGTGGCGCGGCGGTCGGTTCGCCGAAGAAGTACTGATCCTGCAAACGGCGTAGCGCAAGCAGCTCGGATGCGGGATCGAGCTCGATGTCGTCGAGCGTGATCGCTGCGCCGGCCTCGACGTCGCGCAGCAGCGGCCGGTTGGCGGCGAGGTAAAACGGCACCGCGTTGCCGCCGCGCAAGGGACTCGCCGCGAGCAGTTCGGCTGCCGTGCCATCGATGGTGTGATGGTGGCCGCCCATCGCCAGTACGGTTCCGGCGGCCAGGCGACGCATCGCGCGCGCGATCAGGTCGAGCCGCGGCTGCGGCGACTGGGCGCCGCTTGAACGGCCATGTAGCGCGGCGTCGAGCACGCTGGTCGCCGCCTCGAGGCCGAGCAGGTGACGCGGCAGATAGACCATCGCGCGCTGCGCGTCTCGCGAAATGACGTGGCCCTTGGCGGCGAGCAGATCCCAGGTGACGCGATCTTCGCAGCGAACGACGACGAAGACGCCGCCGGCAAAACTCGCTTCGTCGGAGCGGCGCAGGCAGTGGAAAACGTCGAGTGCACGCTCGTTGGCCAGCAGCCCGCCCTCGGTAAGCGGTCCGAAAAAGCTCGGCACCTCGCGGATGCGCGCGATCGGCGCGTGCAGGTCGGCGCGGTCAGGGAGAAATCCGGTGGCATTGGCGACCACCAGCAACTCACACAGATCGGGTACGGCGCGCTGCGGTAGCGCGGCGCAGATCTTCGCACGCGCGCTGGCCAACTCGCCCAGCGGTCGCTCGCCCATCGTCCAATGCCAATCGAAACCGGGGATGGCGAGCGTCTTGCCGTCGCAGCTCATGGTTTGTGCCGCCTGATCGTAGACGAAATCGTATTCGCTTGATTTGCCGGCGGCGACGATCTCGAAACCCAGCGTCTGCGCCCAGGTGATCAGCCCGATCAGCAGGCTCGGCTGGTCGCCGTCGACCGGCGTCACGACCTTGCCATATTGCCGCGCGAGCTGCGCGAGGTAGGGGCCGACGACGCTATCGACTTCCTTGGAAACCAGCACCACGTGATGGCCGGCTTCGATCGCCAGACGGCTGTGACGTGCGCCGGCCTCGGGGTTGCCGGTCGCCTCGACGACGACGTCGAGCGGCAGGTCGAGCACGATCGTCACATCCTCGGCCGCGATGTACTTGCCGGCGGCCCAGGCCAGATGGGCTTCCTCGGTGCTCCGGCAGAGCGCGACGTCGGCAGGCGCGACGCCGAGCGCGGTGAATCCCGCGGCAGCGATCGACGCGTCGACATCGACGGCGACTCGCGCGTTCATCAACGGAACGCGCAGTCCCTGCGCCAGAAAACTGCGACCGAAGCCGCCGCTACCGACGACGCAGGTCTCGACCGGACGTTGCGCGCTGGCGTAATAGTCAAGATGGTTCATTGGGTTTCCAGTTTGAAATGAAGTGAAAAAGCGGCGATTGCATGCAATTCTGAGGGGGAGTCAGCTTTTTACACGACGCCAAGAGCCCGTGTCAATAGATTGCATGCAATAATCCTGCTTTATCGATTTGGCCAAGAGACGTTGGAATTCCGATGAGCGAAAACATGCATGGAAATCGCACGCAAGTGGTGACCACCCGCTTGCGGCAGATGATCGTCGCCGGTGATCTGGCGCCTGGGCAGCGCATTTCCGAGCGCGAGATTGGCGAGCATCTGGACGGCATTTCGCGAACGCCGCTGCGCGAAGCATTCAAGATCCTGGCTGCCGAAGGGCTGGTGACGATCTCGCCGAACCGCGGCGCGAGCGTGACCGCGCTGTCGATGGCCGAGGTCGAGGACACCATCGAGCTGCTGGTCGGGCTCGAAGGGCTGGCTGCCGAGCCGGCCTGCGCGCGCATCAGCGAACAGGACCTTGCCGCAATCGACGAACTGCACCAGCGCATGGGCGCGGCCTACCGCGCCGAGCAGTTGATGGAGTACTTCGAACTCAATCAGGCGATTCACCAGCACATCGTCGACGCCGCCGGCAACCGCGTGCTGTCGCGAGTCTATGCTGCCGAGTGCGCACGCATCAGGCGTTACCGCTACGCTGGCAACCGCCGCCACGAGCGCTGGGACCGCGCGCTCGCCGAACACCAGCAAATTCTGGCTATTCTCAAGGCGCGCAACGGGACCTTGTTGCGCGAAATGCTGTGCGCCCATCATCACAACGGTTGGCAGATCTCGCGCGCGCTGGTCGAACGGGAATTTGCCGCAGACAGTGCTGCGGCGCGCTAATTTCCTGGCTTGACTGCGCCGGCGTGCAGCAAGCCGTTGCCATGTACAGCATGGCGTGGACTTGATACGATCGCCGGCACGATACGAAAATCGATCCCCTCGTGCCAATGCTGTTCCATCGACTCACGCCATCAGCTCGGTATGCGCACGGTCTAGCCATGCCGGCATGCCTTTCGAGGCGAGTGATGGTTCCCGGAAGGCTGGATTTTGACCAATCAACACTGGAGTAAAAAATGAAAGTATTGATCACTGGCGGCGGCGGGTTCATCGGTCATCGACTGGCGCATACCCTGCTCAAGCGCGGTACCTTGGCCGACGCCAACGGCCAGCAGGCGGCGATTACGCAGATCGTCCTGCTCGACATCGGTTTCCCGGTTGCCGTCGATCCGTGCATCAAATGCGTCAGCGGCGATCTCACCGATAGCGCGTTGCTCGATCAGATCATGGGAACCGACACGGCGTCGGTCTTCCACCTGGCGTCGGTTGTTTCCGGCGGCGCCGAAGCCGATTTTGACCTCGGCTACAAGGTCAATCTCGACGGCTCGCGCGCCTTGCTCGAAGCCTGCCGCAAGCAGGCGCGCCCGCCGCGCTACGTGTTCGCCAGCTCGGTCGCGGTTTTTGGCGGCGAGCTGCCGCCGGTGCTCGACGACTCGACGACGCCCAATCCGCAGACCTCGTACGGCGCGCAAAAGGTTTGCTGCGAATACCTGACCACCGATTACACGCGCAAGAGTTTCATCGACGGCCGCTCAATGCGCTTGCCGACGATTTCGGTGCGCGCCGGAAAACCCAACCTGGCGGCCTCGTCGTTCGCCAGCGGAATCATTCGCGAGCCCCTCGCCGGCGTCGTTTCGCCGTGCCCGGTGAGCGCGCAAACGAGCATCTGGCTGCTCTCGCCGGGCAAGGTGGTCGAGTCCTTCATCCACGCCCACGATCTGCCGTCGTCGGCCTGGGGAGTCAATCGAGTCGTCAACCTGCCGGGCAATACCGCGTCGGTCGGCCAGATGATCGACGCCTTGCGCAAGATCGCCGGCGATCGGGTCGCCGACCTCGTGCAGATGAAGCCCGATGCGCGAATCCAGGCCATCGTCGAGTCGTGGCCGGTGCGCTTTACCAACGCGCGCGCGCAGAAGCTCGGCTTTAGCGCCGATGCCGACGTCGAAACGATCATCCGCGACTACATTCGCGAGCAGGGGATCACAGTTTAGTACCATAGTAGTTTGAACCACAACGACACAACGGACACAACGAAGATCCTTGGTTTTTGAGGTCTCTGTGACTCACCTTCTGGGTGATACATCAATAGAGTGCAAGTAATTGTTTTTCTTTGTGATCGTTGTGTCCGTTGTGGTTGACTGAGTTTTTCGGTTTATCTGGAGAACACGCAATGACAGCAAGCACTTTGAACCGCGACAACTGGCCGATCGCCGCGGCGATGATCAACTTCCCCGGCGTTCTGGCGGATGGCAGTCTGGTGCGGGAGCAGTCGGTCGACCAATGGGCGGCGACGCTGCAACAGGTCGTCGACGCCGGCTTTACCGAACTGGACCCGACCGACAGCTGGCTGCGCGTCGCCGACCTCTCGCCCAGTCGTTTGCGCGAGTTTCAGTATCTGATCAAGACGCTTGGTCTGACGATTCCCGCCATCTCGACGACGCGCCGCAGCAGCGTGATCGATCCGCTGCATGGCGACGACTATCTCGCGTATAACCACCGGGTCATCGACACTGCCGCCGAAATCGGCGCCAAGGCAGTGAGCTTCGGATTATTCGGGCAACTCACTGCAGAACAGCAAAAACGGCTCTGGTTTTGGACTGCCGAAGGGGTGAAGAACCCCGACGATCCGGCGACCTACCAGAAAGCCGTGAGCCGCATCCGCGAACTCGGCAAGCACG
>Ga0316604_10000973_pt1 | contig 28576 bp, 18 predicted proteins | sample OWC_soil_day20_C_FD_207650 | JGI IMG/M metagenome (GOLD analysis project Ga0316604, IMG submission 207650) | Wetland soil microbial communities from Old Woman Creek delta, Ohio, United States - OWC_soil_day20_CT | ecosystem: Environmental > Terrestrial > Soil > Wetlands | place: USA: Ohio... | reverse complement strand
AAATGGTATGGGTACAGTACGGTGGGTCGGTATAGTCAACAACGTACTTATGTGGACAAAAGTATATAATAAAACGTGATTTCCAAATGTAAGTACAAAATATTTTCTCAATGATAGAAAAATGGCTGTACCTCAATCTTTGGTACAGCCATTTTTTAATTATCTCACATCCTTCAGATTCACATCGACCTTGTCTCCATCTTTTCTGACGGTCACTTTCATCTCTATTTCGGCCGTTGCGCCGGTAGTAGCACTGGCTGATTTGTAGACATCACTTGACGATAATACAGCTCCACTTGGGTGCATTAAATAGCTTGTTCCGGCATAATAACTGTATGAATAAGTGTGAGTATATCCAAAACTGGTAATTAGGATATACTCCCCGGGCATCAGGTTTGTAAATTCAAAATGACCTTTGTCATCATATACGGTGGTCTTTTTCATACATGCCTCCACATTAGGATCGATAGGTACCGGTGGCAGCTTTTTACCTTTCGCTATCTTTTTATTCACTGCTTTCCATTCTTCGAGATAGGCAGAATTAGGCAGAATAGATACCACCGTTCCTTTAGGTGCATATTGTGCTTTGTTAATATTTACGGCTGCAATTCTTTTTACACTACTATGATCTCTCGCAAAAGCAGTACCTACGATCACACTGTTTCCTTTATCTAATTGCTGCAAAGCTTCTTCTTTGTTAAATTTATTGGCGATCGGCTGGTAATCCAGTTCTTCATCTATGCATATTTCGGTGATACCGCCACCCGCAGGCATTTCTCTTTGCCATATTCTGTGACTTTTTTTATCAATAATATAAGTGTATACCGCACCGGTGGATTCTTCCAGTATATTCACCAGCCAGCTTTCGTGATTGCCGGTTTTAGGAGAGCGTTGTATATAGCTTTTTACATCTTTAATAATGTAGTTGGACAATACGCTGTCAGGGTTTTCTGTATAATAGAATTCCGGGATCACCGCCTTATAACCTACATCCAGTGGTAATGTAGTGAAGAACAGATCAGCCAGGTTAAAATCTACAAATTTACTGGCAGGTTTGATCGCTATCTGCTTATCCTTATCACCATTCACGTAGTGATATTTACCAGTAATGGTATTCCCGAAATCCAGGTTTATTGAGTTCTTGAGCCCCTCGGACCTGAAGGTAAGCGGGCTCAATGTTTTTGCATCGGCTACTGAAGTTCTCTTTCTATACCATTTATCATTTTCATCTTTGTAGTCAGCTACAAATTTTATCTCATTCCCCAGTATGGTGATATCATTTGTATAGGTTCCTTTCTTTGTCCAGGTATCCCCTTTTACATAATATATCGTGTACAGAGATCTGCCGGATTTTAAGTAGGAAGTATTCACGTCCGGGTTACCGGGTAAAACAGTTTTCTGACTAAAGACGGCCAATGGCAATAGTAATAGAAATGCCGATTTCAAGGTTGTTAGCATGGGTTCTTGTTTACGTACCAAAAAGATAGGTTTAGGTGCAAAAGTAATACTTTTAAATAAATCCTTTAATTGTACTGACTTTCAGGATAAACAAGGTATAATTATCACTTTTTTTTGAGTAAGTTTATCCCTGACCGTACCAAAAGCAGCTGGATGATCTATGCACACAGAAAAAGATGATTTGGTAAAAGCCGTGGCCAGAGGAGATATAAAAGCTTTCAACCAGCTTTTTGAGGAGTTTTATGCCCCTCTTTTTTATTATGCCTACAACCTGGTACAGGACAAGGAAGAAGCGAAAGATATTGTACTGACAGCATTGTATAAAGGCTGGGAACGAAGAGCACAGTTCCTCCAATACCAACACATTAAATCTTTTCTTTACCTGGTAGTACGCAATGCCGGGCTAAATTTCATAAAAAAAGAACAACACACTGCCAACCGTATCCAGGATTTTCTATTAACGGAAGAGCTGCAAACTACTGACAATGACCACCTCGCTACTGAAGCCGAAGTGCTGAAAAAAGTATTTAAAGCCATTGACGGGTTACCCAAAAAATGCAGGGAGGTATTTAGGCTTACCTACCTGGAAAATAAATCAGTGCAGGAAATTGCCACACTCCTTCAGATATCTCCATCCAACGTGTCGGCACAACGACACAGGGCACTGTCCCTCCTTCGGCTCGCCCTCGCTGAAACACCACTGGCGCTTTTTTATTTATACATCCATATTATAGGGAAATAATTTTTAGAAAAAACTTTTCCAATTTTTTAAGATTCGGCCACTGTTATTGTATTAGCTTATATCTATCTGGAATGGGGCAAACATTATTTGACATAGAAGAATTGTTATTCAATCAGTTACAAGGAACACTATCTCCTGAAGAAGCTGCTTACCTGGAACTATGGAAAGCTCAAAAACCGGGTAACCAGGATTTTTATGATCAGTTAACAGATCCTTCCAAACTAACAGAGAAACTGCGATTGTACGCAAATCATGATCAGGAAACTGCCAGGCAGGAGGCACTCGCTCACCTGTTCCCAGGGCGCCGGACCATTCCAATGTACAAGTGGTGGGCAGCTGCAGCAGCTATAGCGCTGTTGCTCAGCGCAGGCGGCTATCTATATTATAAACAAGAGGCCCGCTTGCCCCAGGTTAGTCAGACGATCATCGCCCCCGGACACCAGGGTGCAATTCTTACATTGGCCAATGGAGGCCAGGTACAACTGGATACCATTCAAAACGGCGTTATCGCGCTGCAGGGAGGAGTGACAGCCAAAATCGTCAACGGCACCTTACACTATGAAGGACAGCCAACCGGTGCACTGTACAATAAAATGGCTACTCCCAAAGGAAGAGTATTTCAGCTCACGCTTCCGGATGGTACAGCGATCTGGCTGAACAGCGCCAGTTCCGTAAGATACCCGATAGCATTTACCGGCAAGGAAAGAAAGGTAGAGATAACCGGAGAAGCCTATTTTGAGGTCGCTCCTGACCCTGAAAAACCATTTCTGGTAGTTATATCCAATAAGACGACCGTGAAGGTTTTAGGCACCCATTTTAACGTGAATGCCTATGACAATGAACAGGAAATTACCACAACCCTGCTGCAAGGCGCCATCCAGGTCAATAAAATGATTCTGAAACCGGGACAACAGGCCATCTTAGATAAAGATAACGATCTACGCCTGCTACAAGCAGCGGATATGAATAAGGTAATGGCCTGGAAAAACGGGCTGTTCGATTTTGAAGGAGCCACTTTGCAGGAAGTGATGCGTCAACTGGAAAGGTGGTATGATATAGATGTTGTATTTGAAGGGCCCATACCCGATATAAAATTCGGGGGAAAAATGACCAGGGGCATTCCGCTGAATGACGTACTGGACATCTTAAAAGGATTTGAAGGGGCAGATTTTACATTTTACATGGAAGGAAACAAAAAACTAATCATAAGCAGATAACCAAAATCATATTTAAAAACATGAAAATTTAATCAACCAACCAGGATCAGAAAAATGCCTGAAGTGGTTCGAAGCACTTCAGGCAAACAATCCGGCTGATCAATACCAAGGTCTTAAGCTCCGTATTAAACAACCAAAATCATTCACAAAGTATGAAAAAAACTGCAACGTGTAGTTGGAGTAGGGTTTGCCATGCATTTCCCTTTGTCACATTTATCCCTATACCTTCCATTGCCAGCATCATGAAAATGTTCGTAATCTTCCTGCTGGCCGCTACGTTCTCAGCGTATGGCCATGGTACAGCACAATCTATTACTTTATCGGGTCGCAACATGGGCCTGAAACAGGTATTTACTGCCATTGAGGAACAAACAGGCTATGTCGTTTTCTACCGGCAGGACCAGCTGGCCAATACAAAACCAGTGAGTCCCCAGGTGAGCAATATGCCACTGAAGGAATTTCTCAACAGCATACTATCGTCCCAGCAACTGGACTTCCGGATCAGGGACAAAACCATCATCCTTGTGGCCGCCCCAAAGCCGGAAAAACCTGGATGGGAAATACTCCCCATCCTGTCTACCCCTATCACTGTACTGGTGATGGATGAAGGTGGTATTCCATTACAAGGCGCCAATGTTTCTATCAAAAACAAAAAGGAATTCGCTATTACCGATGTATTGGGCATCTGTAAAATTAAAGCAGACGAGGACGATGAGATCATTATTACCTTCATTGGTCAGGAAAACCGGATCATCAAAGTCACCAAAACCATCCTGAAAAATGGTACTATTGCCGCCCTGTTACAACCTTCCACCACCAAACTGGGAAGTGTGGAAGTGGTGGTGAATACCGGCTATCAGCGCATCCGTCCGGAACAAAGTACTGGCGCCGTTTCACAAATCAGTACTAAAGAATATGAATCCAGGATCAGCACCAACTTCATTGATGGCCTGGTGAACAGGATGCCCGGACTCATGATCAATAACAATGTCAGCTTTACCAGTACCGACGGCAATGGTAATACAAGTTCCAGAAGTTTGTTTAATATACGTGGCATATCTACCATGTCTGCCAATCAAAATCCCCTGATCGTTATAGACGGTTATCCAACAGAACTGACGATGGATATGATTGATCCCAATGAGATCAAATCTGTTACCATTCTGAAAGATGCTGCTGCCGCTACCATTTATGGGGTAAGAGCGTCCAATGGGGTAATTGTGATAGAACGAAAACAGGCCAGGGCAGGCCAACCAAGGTTCTCTTTTCGCGCCACCGCCGGCATCACGCCCAAACCGAACTATAACAAATTCAGGTGGGAAGACAATCCATCTGCCATCGTAACCAGCTATGAAAGAGATCTGTATAAAACCAGTATCAATGCCAGTACCTGGGACCAGCTGATCAACAAAAGCTCTTATTCCGGCACTGCCTACTCCCCGGTATATTATATTATGGCACAGCAGGCCGCTAATATCATTACCCCCAATCAGGCAGAGAAAAGTTTTCAGGAGCTGATAAATTATGATAATACCAATGATTACAGTAAACTGTTTAACAGATCTGCACTGACACAAACTTACAGCCTGGACATGTCAGGAGGTAACCCGGGCGCACTCTATTATATCACGGCTAACTATACCGGCAACCGGCTGGATGAAATCCAAAACAACAACAACAGGTTGTCACTATCCGGGCGTAGTACGATCAAACTTTCTCAAAAGCTCTCACTGGAACTCACCACCGATTACCAGGAGCAACGGTATAAGAGCGCTCCTATACCTGACATCCATTCAGTGTATCCATTTGAACATTTTAAAGATGAAAATGGAAATCCTGCCGCCATTGCCAGTGGATCAGGCGGCAACCCTTATTACAATGCCAAACTGCTATCGTGGGGATTGCAGGATAATCTCTACTATCCACTCATCGATGTAAATGAGGTCAATGATAAAACACGTACTGTCAATAATCGTATCTCAGCAAAGTTTAACTACGCGATCGGCTGGGGATTTGATCTCTCTTTCGGCGGTATATATGAAACCTCCAGGTCCGATCTGCGGCATTATGCTTCAGAAAAGTCGTCTGAAGCAAAACAATATGTAAATAGTTACATCACCCTGAATACAGATGGCACCTTAAAATTCAATATACCGAACGGGGGATTTCTGCGACAGGAAACGGACAATACATCCAGTTATACCGCACGACTGCAATTGAATTATAATAAAAAACTGGGGGAGCGACATACTATTAACGGGATACTTGGTACAGAGATCAGAAGTGTGCTTGATAAAAGTAACGTAGCCTCCTATTTTGGGTATAATGATGAAACGCTGTTACAACAACCCGTGAACCTGGCTGATATGGTAAATGGAACGATTACGGGTACATATATCAATACGAAATCGATCCGTGATAACTACGATTATTTCTTTAGCCAGGGATATTCGGAAAACAGGTACCTGTCAGGGTATGCCAATGTTGTGTATGCTTTTAAAAACACGTATTCCCTCACAGGAAGTATACGCATTGACCAGTCTAACCTGTTTGGTACCAATCCAAAATATAAATATAAACCGCTGTGGTCACTAGGCGCAGCATGGAATATTCACAATGAAAATTTCATGCAGGAGATTACATGGATCAAACAATTAAAACTGCGTATTGCGGATGGCTTTAATGGTAATGTGGCCAAAATGTCTTTGCCACAAGCCATTGCCACCACTGTCTTAAACCCGTACACGTCTCCTACCAGTGCGGCGCTTACAAAACTATCCTATGCCAATAGTAGTCTGCGTTGGGAGCAAACACACAACTTCAATGTAGGGCTGGATTATATGCTGATCAAAAATATTTCTGGCAGCATCGATTATTACAGAAAAACAAGTACCGACCTGTTGGGCAACGCACAGATAGACCCGACCATCGGTGAAAGTCCGACGTTGATCAATACCGCATCCATCAGGAACAAAGGGATAGAAGTGAGTTTGCATGCGGACTGGATAGCTACCAAAAAGGTCAACTGGAATACTGGGTTGATATTATCTAAGAACACCAGCGAAGTAACAGATGTATACCAAACCGGGGAATATTCACCACAAAGGCTCAATTCACTGGGTTACGTGAAGGGCTATCCTGTAGGCGCTATGTTTGCCTATCGCTATGCAGGACTTGACAGTGCGGGTATACCACTTATTAAAAACAACAAAGGGACATTATTTCATACCAATGACAGCAGGGCAGGTTCTGCTACCACTGTACTGATGGCCAGCGATACCTCGGAGGTAACCCGTTATATGGGGTCATCTATTCCCACCATCAACGCGGGATTGAGCAATCGTGTGGATATCGGCAACTTTTACCTCTATTGCATGATCAGCTATTATGGTGGGTTTAAGGTAAGAGTGCCCCGTCCTAACCCTGCCTCACTAAGGCCCCAGGAAGGCGCAGGTAGTTACTGGAAGCAACCGGGCGATGAAAATAATACGGATGTAATGGCACTGGCCGGCTATAGCAGTTACAATGCATTGAACGCGTACAACTATGCCGATGCATATGTAGTAAATGGTGCGTATATCACGCTGGCGGACTTAACACTTTCTTACAGCTTAGATAATTACAGGTTGATCAAAAATGCAGGTTTTAGTCATTTTGAAATAAAGCTACAGGCATCCAATCTCTGGACAAAAGGATTTAATGATTATAACTATAGCGCAGCGACCGGCTCCTATGAGAAATCCTATATCACGCCGACATATACCATCGGCATTTTTACCAACTTCTAAATCGTATACAAGTGAGAAGATATTATTATAGCATACTGGTATGCCTTGCACTGACAGGGTGTGATCAGTACCTGGATATAACACCAAAGGGATCTACCTTATTGACTACTACGACGGATTATGATCAGTGGTTGAATGATCCGGATCTGGCTACAGCGGTATCATCTCCCTATTGCGGCTTGAATTTTATGGGAGATAATATAGATATACCCAGTATTCCCAACCCGGCTACTTCCACATCGCACCTGATCTATTTATGGGCAGAACAATATTCCCTGGCACTGAATGTGTCCCCGGAATTCTGGGGTTTTCATTATGCCAACATCAATCAATTCAATACGGTACTTGCAGGTATTGACCAGGCTACCGGCGGCACGAACAGTCAGCGAAGAAGTTTGAAAGCAGAGGCACTATTGGGACGTGCCTATGAATACTTCTATCTCGTGAATGAATATGGTACTGAATATGATTCAGGCACAGCGCATACAGACCTGGCTGTACCATATGTTACTTCTAATGATGTAAGTCAGCAGGTACCTGGTAGAAGTACGATTGCAGACATTTACCAGCACATTATAGACGACCTTACAACAGCGCTGCCTGACCTGCCTGCAGATAACAGTGCTAACCGGTTTCGTGGATCAAAAGCGGCTGCTTACAGTGTACTGGCAAGGTTGTATTTCTATGCAAGGAATTATCCTGATGCGCAAAAAAATGCTGCGCTTGCACTGGAAAATACGAGGGCGGTGATGATGGATTTTAATGGTACACTGCCAGCTTCGGCATTGTTATCCATACAGCAGGATGTTATTTATGGCAGACAGGCTGTAGGATATATTCCTGCTACATTAGAGTTTATGCGAACTTATGAATCCAATGACCTCAGGGTGAAATTGCTCTACTTTAGCACCGATGGTTACACATATATCACAAGAGGGGCGACAAACTATGTGCCTGCTTTTGTAACGCCCTCCTTACAATATACCAATATCGGCACCTCAGTACAGGAAATGAAACTCATTATTGCAGAGTGTGCGGCACGTAGCAATGACCTGACGACGGCATTGCAGCAGGTGAATGATATTCGTAAGAACAGGTTTACACCGGCCAATTATCAGGCAGTGGAATCAAACGATCAGCCTACTGTGCTGGAAGCTGTACTTAGGGAAAGACGCCATGAGCTACCATTTGCTGGTTTACGCTGGTTTGATATGCGCAGGCTTGACAAAGAAAACAAAATGGAAACAGTGTACCGGTATGATGCGCAGGGAAATGTGATTGCCGAACTACCACCCCACAGCCCGCACTATACATTACAGATACCGGCACAGGTGTTAAGTTTTAATCCGGACATGCCACAAAATCCATATTAATCATGCGTTACCTATTATTATTAATCGCCTTTGCTGCTTGTACCAAGAGCAGCGATACGACTATTGCATTGCCGGATGGCAGTGTTACATTTCAGCTGAATGATCATGCTGATACGATGGAGATACCTGTTTCTATATTAAAGGATTCCATTATTGTATTTGGCATAAGGGCCGCCTTGTCAGGTACAACTTCCAGCGAAGCACATTGGATCAATTTTGCGATAGATACTCCTGCTATTTCCAACTACCAGGAGCAATACGGGAATGCAAAACTATTGCCTTCCGATTGTTATTTCTTTTATAAATCCTTAACCAGCATATCTTCCGGTTCCACAATATCTGATTCTGCAGCACTCAATATTACCCAACAAACCAGGTTAAAGCCATATACCACCTATGTATTGCCCATACGCATCCAATCGGTAGATGGTAATACGGAAGGAGCAGGTGCAGACAAGGTTTGCTATTATGTTTTTAAAACAGGTGCTGCAGGGTCTATCAGTAAAGAAGGATGGAGTATTACCTCCTATTCCTCTGCCAGCGGATCCAATCTGCCAGCTAAGTTAATTGACGATAACGAGCTAAGTACCTTTTGGACCACCAACACTACACAAGCCATGCCTCAATGGGTGATTATCAACTTTGGCAGTGATATTACCTTTACAGCGGTCAACTATTATTTACCGACTGCGTTGAAGTACCCCACTCTGGGCGGTTATCCTACGTCCATAGAAATCGAAACCAGTATGGATGGTAATAACTGGGAGGTGAAAGGCATATTCGCAGGGAATATTGAAAACAATATGCAGACGCTGAGCACAGGTATTACAACAGCAAGGTATCTACGTTTTACAGTACTGTCTGCCGTGATCTATAGTTCAACTTATAAAATTGTATCTATCAGTGGCATCAAATTACTGCCATAAAAATCAATCATACATGAAAATGAAATCTCTACTGGTAGCTGCATGCTGCCTGCCATTGGGCCTGATGGCGCAAAAAGGCTATACCATACATGGTAAGATCGGATCACTTGATGCGCCGGCAAAAGCTTATTTGAGTTATATGGATGGCGACATCAAATTCGAAGATTCCGCCACCCTGAAAAAAGGAAGTTTTACTTTTAAGGGAAAACTGCATTCGCCTGTACATGCTGAAATAGCCCTCCGACATGACACGGCTGCAGCTAAGGAGTATTTAAGTTTCTTCCTGGAGAATTCAACGATTACCATCACAGCCAGGGACTCTGTTTACCATGCGATCGTAAAAGGTTCGGCCACGGAAGATGATAACAAAGCTCTCTTTGCGTTGCAAAAACCTTACAGAAAGGTAGGGGACTCCATCATGGCTGTTTATTGGAAACGTAGTGTACAGGAGCGTAAAGACAGCATATGGTTGAGTACGATCAGGCCAGTCATGGAAGCAAATGAAAATGGTTATAATGCAGTGAGTCGTGCATTCATTGTCAGTCATCCGGATTCTTATGCGGCGCTGGTAGCGTTCCGTAGTTTTGAGTTGGGTTATAACTTTAATCCGGATACAGCGGAGGCAAAGTTAGCAAAATTCTCAGCCAGCCTTCGTGAATCGTCATTGGGTCAAAAGTATGTAGCCATGATTACGACAGGTAAAAAGACCAATACAGGGGTAATGGCACAGGACTTTTCTCAAAGTGATACGACGGGGAAAATTATAAAATTATCTGACTTCCGTGGCAAGTATGTATTGGTTGATTTCTGGGCATCCTGGTGTAAGCCATGTCGTGCAGAAAATCCGAACCTGGTGAAGGCATATAATAAATTTAAGGATAAAAACTTCACGATCCTTGGGGTATCGCTGGATGATGAGAAGACACAAAGAGCGTGGACAGCTGCGGTGCAGAAGGATGGGTTACCATGGACGCAGGTATCAGAACTGAAGGGGTTTGAGGGAAATGCGGCTAAATTATATGGGATTACGGCTATTCCTTCTAATTTCCTGATCGATCCTACTGGGAAGATTATAGCGAAGAACCTGCGTGGTGAGGCGCTGGAGAAGAAACTGGAAGAATTATCATTGTAAAAGGAAGAGTGCCTCCAAAACAGGAGGCACTCTTCCTTTTACAATAAAAGTCCTACCATCAATGATACTTTCGGCCCGCTTAGCACACCATTTCTCCTCATTTGCATCGTTCCTGCCTCATTTCTCTCTTTGAAATAATCATTTATCTGATCGAAGGTCAGTATACTCTTTTGCTTTACCTGCACCATATATCCCGCCTCAAGACCGAATGATAGTCTACGCCAATGGCTGCTGGCAGCTAATACAGGTTGTAATGCCGAAGCTTTTCTTACATATTTCACTTCTACCCTGTCTGCATCGTAGGTGTGGGTTATAGTCTCTGTGTAAGTATTGCCATCATCATCCGTGTAAGATTCCTCATGAGAAAGCGTGAAGTTAGAATACACTTTGAAACCATTTATCCAAAGTTCTTTCTGGTAATTGTCAATATCGCCTACGTGGTTAGAACCTCTGAAATGATAAAAGTCTAACCCCGGTTTTATAGCAATTGCGCCAAGATTTACTACATAACGGTATCCCAGGTGATAATACAAACCACCATCACCACCTATATTATGAAATCCTCCGATACCCAGCACGATATCATGGTTTTCCCTGAAGACGGATTCATACACCGCTCCTATAGTACGTATCTGGTTGGCAAAACCATTCTTGGCTGTTCCGTTAAAAGTCTTTGTTTCCTGCTCACCTGTACTAAGGGAGTAACTTGAATACTGAAAAGTGGTTTGGGTTACCTGTCCCGGGCTGATGGGTGATACACCGCCAAAGGTGAATCCAAGAATATGATAATGCCGGGGGAAGTGTTCAAAATATTTACTGGTACTACGCTGTTCATTCTTAGGAGGAGCAAAGTTTTGCGCTATTCGCTGGGCAAAACTCTGACAGCCGATAATCGTTAACAAGGGTAAAATGATGCTACTTAGGTTATACCGCATATTATAGGGTCAATTGAATACTCTCACAAAAATGGAGAATTTTCTTAACATCGAAAAATAAATACATAAATGGAGGATGATTAACAAGAAGGCAAAAAACAGCCTGCGACACAAATCGCAGGCTGTTTTGTTTAAATCGTATCCCCTCCTCTACTTTTTTACTGGTTACATGGATTCGTCCAGTACACAGGATCAGACCATGCTTCACCACAGCTGGTAGTAGCCTGCACCTGCAAGCGGTGCTGTACGCCACAATTACCAACCGGGATCACATCAACATAACCTGAGCTGGTGGTTTTCTTCAACACACCATCTACATACCAGTTAAATGTACCTGCCGAATAATTATTTACACTTGCAGAAATACCATAATAAGGATATGGCACCAATTGCACATTTGAAATAACCGGGTTAGTGGGTAAGCCTGCTGTAAGCGCTATGCCTGTTGCTTTGGGTGTAGTGAAACAACTACCTGAAACAGTGGCGGTAAGCTGGAATGAACCATTCCCGATCTTAGTCACCACTACGGAAGAACCATTTGGTGCCAGAGAAACAATGCCTGCAGGCGATGCGGACCAGGCAACTGTACCACAGGGGTTATTCACAGTGAAAGTAGCATTGGTACAAATACTGGTGGTAGATCCTGATATCGTCAATGAAGGCATTGTATTATTTACAGGCACAGTACCCGATACCGGGTAGATGTTTCCGCCTACATTCACCGTTGCTGTTACAGGCGTCAAAGCCGGACTACATGGATCTGCAGTCAGCGCGATGGCCTGTGATGGTGTTGAGATCACCGCTGGTGCAGGCGCGCCGCCATAGGTATATCCGTTATTGGCTCCAAGAATAAAATTGTAAACAGCACCAGTCACGGCTTCATTTACACCAACAGGCTGATACAATGCGGTACCGCATACCTTATTAATAGTGGTAGGCTTCATTGTAAAATTCATGGACTCACTGATCGTAACCCTTGTGATGGTTACTTTCGCTACGCCCTGTGTGCCCTGCGTAGGTGCAGCCAGGAGAATGATACCATTATAATTTGAACCCGGATTGAACGCCTGAAAACCGTAATCAGCTGCGGCTGTACCAGGTGGTACATAAAGCATGTTCCCTGTTTGCAATGTACCATAATTTGCTTCAGGCACACCGCCACAAGCTGTAGGGTTTGTCTGACTGGCAGCAGGCAACGTGTTGAAAAAGGTCGCGTACATCGGTACACCAAGGTCACCGGCAGCAGCAGTGGATGATGCAGTGATGGAAATATTGTAGGAATGCCCTGCTACAAATGGATATTGTATAGCATAAGCAGTACCTAAACGACTGGTGCTACTCGTACTCCATAATGTGGTCAGTACAATGCCACCGGAGCCATTGTAGGCCACACCACCAGCTACTGGATAATGTTGGCTGCCGCCTATAGTATAGACGGCCGTGTTAAAAACATTACAGGTTGTGGTGGGAAGCCCACCTGTCGAGTAAACAATGGATGCAGTTTGTGCATAGGATTTTGGAATTATGTATGCGCACATACATAATAAAATTAAAAGGATTCTCTTCATAAAAAATTACTGAAAAATAGGGTGAACAAATAATGATAATGAGGGTTAACGAATTACTTATGTAAAGGTAAGAAGGAATAACTAAAGAGGATAATTAGGTATTAATCATTACACACCATTCAAAACACAGCGGACTTTCAAACCGATCGATCTGAAAGTCCGTTGTGTTTGTGCTGATGGCTGCGTATATAAAAGTACATTTTGCCACCCGCGTAAAACCTCATAATTATGCCACCGGCGCAAACTCTTCCGCCTTCCACGTGGCCATATTCTCATAAGTCTTATACCTCAGTGTCACCAACTCCTGCGCCAATCCCATCAATCTTTTCGCCTCTGCGGGATTTGCTGAAGCCAGTGCTTTGTACCTCGTCTCATTGTAAGCATAATCTGTAAATGACACAGCTGGTCTTGGTGAATCCAATACAAAAGGATTCTTACCTGCCTCACGCAAAGCCGGATTATACCTGATCAATGGCCAGTATCCACTGGACACTGCCAGCTGTTGCTGCGTCAATCCTTTCTCCATATCTATACCATGCGCAATACAATGACTATAGGCCAAAATCAGGGATGGGCCTTTATAAGCTTCTGCCTCACGCAATGCCAGTAGTGTTTGCTGTGGATTTGCACCCATCGCAATCTGCGCTACATATACATTGCCATAAGAGATAGCCTGCATGGCCAGATCTTTTTTACCTACTTTCTTTCCTGCTGCGGCAAACTTTGCGATCGCAGCTGTAGGTGTCGCTTTTGACATCTGGCCACCTGTATTGGAATAGACTTCAGTATCTAACACCAGAACATTTACATTACGTCCGGTAGACAGTACATGATCTAATCCTGAAGAACCAATATCATACGCCCATCCATCACCTCCTATCAACCATACACTTCTCTTTACCAGATGATCGGCAACTGCCAGTAATTGTGCCGCCAGTGCATTGCCACGGAGTGCATGCAGTTTTTGTTTCAGCACACCTACCCTATCGCGTTGTTCGGCAATGTGTGATTCCAATTGTTGCGGTGCATGCAGGATAGCATTTAATAATTCATCATTCTCTAACACAGGTTGCAATGACAGTAGCAATGTCTGTGCTATTTCCCATTGTTTATCTGCCGCCACACGCATCCCCAGTCCAAACTCTGCATTGTCTTCAAAGAGGGAATTGGACCATGCCGGACCACGTTTATCTTTGTTCACAGACCATGGTGTGGTCGGTAAGTTACCACCATAAATAGAAGAACATCCTGTTGCATTTGCCACCAGTAATCTATCACCATACAACTGCGTCAGCAATTTCACATAAGGTGTTTCACCACAACCAGCACATGCACCGGAGAATTCAAACAGTGGCTCCAGGAATTGCGCGCCTCTCACGGTAGAGAAATCCAGTTCTGAACGGTTGTTCACCGGCACACTTTCAAAGAAGCGGATATGCTCACGGCCAGTAGCCAGTGAAGGCTTTGGCGTCATATTGATCGCCTTCCTGGAAGCATCTTTGATATCGACTACAGGACAGGCCTGTACACAGAGTTTACAGCCGGTACAATCTTCTAAATATACCTGTAAGGTATATCTTGTTTCAGGGAAACCACGTGCATTGATGGCAGCAGATGGGAAACCTTCAGGTGCTTTTTCGAGATAAGATTCATGATAGAACTTAGAACGGATCACACTATGCGGACACACAAAGCTACAATTACCACATTGTATACAGCTATCAGGTTCCCATACCGGTACATCATCTGCAATATTTCTTTTCTCCCACTTCGTGGTACCAGTTGGATAAGTACCATCTATTGGCATCTTACTCACCGGCAACAGATCGCCTTTCCCTTCCAGCAACATCGCAGTTACTTCCTGTACAAAAGCAGGTGCCTCTGCAGGAATACCATCATCCATGGGCAATGAACCTGTAGCACTTGCTGGTATGTTTACACGTACCAGGTGCGCCAGTGTATCATCCACTGCCTTGAAATTCTTCTGTACAATCGCTTCGCCTTTTGCCAGATAAGATTTGCGGATGAATTTCTTTATCTGTTCAATCGCTTCATCGGCTGGCAAAACATTAGATAACGCGAAAAAGCAGGTTTGCATGATCGTGTTGATACGCTGGCCCATACCAGCTGCAGCAGCTACTTTGGAGGCATCGATCACAAACAGCTTCATTTGCTTATCTATCAATTGTTCCTGCACCATACGTGGCAGATGGTCCCACACTTCATCCGCAGAATATGGGCTATTCAACAGGAAAGTAGCACCCGGCCGGGCACTCTGCAACATATCAGTCTTACTGATAAAATTGTATTTATGACAGGCAATAAAATCAGCTTTGTCAACCAACCATGGCGCACGGATAGGATCTTTCCCAAATCGCAGGTGAGACACCGTTTGCGTACCTGATTTACGTGAGTCATATACAAAATATCCCTGTGCATACAGGTCGGTTTCCTCACCGATGATCTTGATACTATTCTTATTCGCACCTACCGTACCATCTGCACCTAATCCATAAAACAGCGCACAGACCCTGTCTGACGGTTCGATATGGAAATGGTTGTCGTAATCAATACTTGTATGGGTGACATCATCATTGATGCCGATCGTGAATCCATGTTTGGGTACCGGATTATTGAGTTCATCCAGTACGGCTTTCGCCATTGCTGGGGTGAACTCTTTTGAAGATAAGCCATAACGACCGCCGGTAATACGTGGTAGTTTTGACAAACGACCGGCTGTATATGCCTGGCAGATATGCGTAACGATATCCTGGTACAACGGTTCTCCCGCAGCGCCGGGTTCTTTGGTACGATCCAGTACTACGATCTTTTCAACCGTATCAGGTAATGCAGACAACAGGTGTTCGCCGGAGAAGGGGCGGAATAAACGTACCAATATTACTCCTACTTTTTCACCATTGTGCTGCAGTATACGTACGGTTTCTTTCAATACTTCTCCGCCGGAGCCCATGACCACTGCCACTCTCTCTGCCTGCGGATGACCATAATATTCAAACAGCTGATACTGCCGCCCTGTCAATTCTCCCAACTGATCCATGGCATCCTGCACAATGACAGGCGCCGCCGAATAAAAAGGATTCACTGTTTCACGACCCTGGAAATATACATCCGGGTTCTGTGCAGTACCTCTTATAAAAGGCTGATCAGGATTCAGGCTACGTGCACGATGTTCGCTCACGAGTGTATCACTGATCATACTTTTGATCTGGTCATCGGGTATTAGTTGTATCTTATTTATTTCATGCGAAGTACGGAATCCATCAAAAAAATGCATGAATGGAATACGTGCGCGCAGTGTGGCTGCCTGGCTAATCAGCGCCATATCATGCGCTTCCTGTACAGAAGCAGACGATAACATAGCAAAACCGGTAGTACGTGCCGCCATTACATCGCTATGATCGCCGAAGATAGACAATGCCTGTGCAGCCAGTGACCTTGCAGCCACATGAAATACAGCACAGGTAAGTTCTCCGGCTATTTTGTACATGTTAGGTAACATGAGCATCAGCCCCTGTGATGCTGTAAAAGTGGTGGTCAATGCGCCAGCCTGCAAAGCGCCGTGTACCACACCTGCGGCACCACCTTCGCTTTGCATTTCTATTACATCCGGCACCTGGCCCCAGATATTTTTTAAACCTTTCGCCGCCCATTCATCTGCCAGTTCTGACATGGTAGAAGAAGGCGTGATCGGATAGATTGCACATACTTCATTAACGCGATACGCGATATATGCCACGGCTTCATTGCCGTCCAGCGTAGCAATAACTGGTGTAGTCTCTTGTGTCATAGTGAGGTTGATTTACGCTCCGGGTACCATTTCGATTGCATGGCAGGAACACTGCTCGCTACACACTGCGCAGCCGGTGCAAATATCATAATTGAAGGAATAGCCATTGCCCGGTCCCAGTTTTGTGATTGCCTTTTGCGGACAGGCGCCAAAGCAGCCATCGCATTCAAAGCAATTGCCACAGGACAAACACCGGCGGGCTTCAAACAGTACTTCTTTTTCCTTAAGGCCGTAGGTTACTTCGTCAAAACCAGCGATACGGTCTTCCGCAGGTCTTACCACCTGGGCACCCTGAGGGGCATAGGTGCGGTACCAGCGATGCAGTTTTTCGTATCCAATAAGAGGAGATTTGGCTGATGGTGTATACGCTTCGTTATTCAGGTAAGCGTCTATATAACGGGCTGTTTTTTTGCCGTGCCCTATAGCGATCGTTACATTTCTTTCTCCGGGTACCATATCACCACCTGCAAATATGCCGGGATAACCCGTCATCATACTGCTGTCTACGCACACATTATCATCTGGAGTGAATGTAATGCCGGGTATATTTTTCAGAAAACCGGTATCTGTTTCCTGACCCAGGGCCATGATGAGGGAGTCTGCTTCCAGTGTTTCAAAGCGACCTGTAGGCACAGGTTTGCCGTCTACCAGTTCCATCACTTCTACCGTCATCGTCATGCCATCTACCGATTTGATAGAGCGTAACCAGTGAATATTCACACCTTCTTCGAGGGCTTCCTGTGCTTCAAAATCGTGGGCAGGCATATTGGCCCGGTCGCGACGATAAATGATCATGGTATCTTCCACACCCAGTCGTTTTGCAGTACGGGCGGCATCCATTGCAGTGTTTCCACCACCATAAATAGCTACACGGCGGCCCAGTTGTGGTGCATCGCCCTCTTCCACCTGTTTCAGGAACGAGATAGCGTCCATCATTTTGAAAGCATCTTTGGCAGGAAGGTCTACTTTTTTAGAAAGGTGGGAACCAATAGCGAGGAATACAGCGTCAAATTTGCCCTGTTCTTTTTCGTGCAACAGGTCTTCTACTTTATGATTATACTCGACAGAAACGCCCATTTTACAGATGCGTGCTACTTCCTGATCCAGTTCATGACGGGGCAGGCGATAAGCGGGGATACCAAAGTGCATCATTCCACCGGCAATAGGGCCGGCTTCATGAATTTCCACCTCATGCCCCTTACGCCTCAGGTGATAAGCGGCAGAGAGGCCTGCAGGGCCGGCGCCGACTATCAATACCCGCTTGCCAGTAGACGGAGGGGTAGCGATGGTCCAGCCTTTATGCAAGGCTTCGTCTCCAAGAAATCTTTCTACAGCGTGGATATTGACAGCACTGTCAATTTGCGTTCGATTGCATTGCACCTCACAGGTGTGATAGCAAACCCTGCCCATGACGGCAGGAAATGGGTTGTCTTCCATGATCGTGCGCCAGGCGGCTTCATAACGGCCGGCCTGGGCCAGCGACAGCCACCCTTGAATGTTTTCACCTGCCGGACAGGTGTTGTTGCAGGGTGGCAGCAGGTTGGCGTATACAGGATGTTGTGTCCTTGTAGGGCCGGTGCCAGCACTGTGGCTTTGCAGATCAGGCGATAAAGTAATGTCCTGATTTGTTTTCATAATATGTGAAGGTATTATCCCCGGGAGGGATAAAATGTGCTTGTGATCATAACATGGGGTGATAATGATCAACAAGCACCCCTTCAGTCATCACAACTTAGCCTTCTTTTTTCTGAAAATGGTTTTCATTCCCCGTTGGTGAATTCCCTCTTTCATGACTGTTTTTATTCTGAGACTCATCCTCTGTCGAAATTCCTTTGTTCTTCAGGTCATTCAGCTGCTCAATCTGATCCAATACAGTAGGAGCTGCTGGTGCTGCCGCAGCCGGTTTTGCCCTGATCCATTCTGACTGGATAATCAAAAACAGCCTATCCAGTAGTTTGTCTACTGGCAATGCCTGGGACGGAAACAAAGTAGTCGAATTTCCTGGTGATAACCAAAACAGGCAGTCCCCCTTTTGGTAGGACTACCTGCAAATAACTTTAACCTCAAAATATGTTTATCAGATCTTAATCAGATAAGCCCTGATTTGAATAGCTTCCAGTCTCTTTGAAGCACCGGTCACACCAGCTATGTCATTTTCACTCACCCAACTTTCCCAGCCATATGAATCCTGGTGCACCCTGTAATAGATGTAAGGCCTTGCTGTTGTTGAAGGCGCTGCATCATTAAATGTAACAGTATAATTAGGATTCTCATAACGGGGACCATAGATCTGGATGGCTTCCATTCTTCTGGACTGACCTACAGTACCGGCAATGCCATATGGAGAGGTTGCATAAATCTGCCAGCCAATATCCTGCACATGTGCTCTATAAGTAAAACCAAAGCTGCCGGTAAAGTAAGTGGTGCCAGTTTCATCTGCTGCACCAAACTGGATGTAAGGGAGTTTGATGGCCTCCATTCTCCTGGACTGACCAGTGGTGCCTATGATCTGGTTAGCGGCAGGAGCAGTTGTACTAAACGCATCCGGCGCTGTACTGTTCATGATATTAAAGTTATAATCCGTCCAGCCAAGGGCCTGCAAATTAGCAGAGGCTGTACCAAGTGTCTGGTACCAGTTACCAGTGATAACTACACCCACACCAGTCACGCTATGTGTAGGCAGGTTAGCAGCCGCAATCTCCGCAGCTCTTGCAGAACGTACTTCTTTTAAGAGATCTGCTTTACCATCCTTCCTGGCTGAGAAGGTAGCATAATACTCCTCACTCAGCTGGCTTGCCTGATCATAAAGTTTGTCATTTATCAGATCCTGATACAGTAAGGGTACTATTTCATTAGGGATCTGGTCTACAGACAAGTAAGATAATTTTGAAGGGGCTGTAGTTGTTGATGTTGTTGCGGGTTGAACTTTCTCTTTTGCACATGATGCAAATAGGAGGACTACTGCACACAGGTACAGACAATGAGTTTTCATAACAAATATTGAATAGGTTAATTAATAACAGGAGTTAATGGGTTACTGTCGAATAGGGTATTTTGAGATTAAAGTTTCTTTGTGTCTTTAATCCAAGTTAGGATAATATAATTAAAGAAAAAATTTTTTATAGCTCCTATTACCGGAACGTTAACACACCATCTTTCAATTCATGTTTAATGCCGGTCGTTTTTCCCAGGTTGTCCAAAAAATCATTTAATCCATCCTGCTTAGTCAATATGCCGGTAAGATCTATACGGGAAACAGCAGAATTTTCGAATACAACATCGATATCAAACCATCTGTTGATCACATCACCTAAGTCTTTCAATGTTGCGTTTCTGAAATAATATTTCCCTTCCATCCATCCTAAGGTATTTCGCTTATCAAAGGCATCGATACTAAAGAACTGCTGGTTATACACTGCTTCATAGCCAGGTGATAACTGCACCACCTGTTCACTGTTTTTGCTTTTTAATACTACCTTGCCTGAGGCCAATGCTATACGCGGGTTCACACTGCTGTAGGTGTTGATGTTAAAGGCTGTTCCCAGTACATCTACAGACACATCTCCGGCATGTACGATAAAAGGCCGGTTAGGATCTTGTTTTACGGAAAAATAGGCTTCTCCGCTCACGGTTACTTCCCGCGTTTTTCCATTAAATGCCATTGGAAAACGAATTTCTGATTTTGCATTCATCCATACTTCTGTTCCATCTGCCAGCACAAGCTTATAATCTTTGCCGGCAGGTACGCGCAATACATTCATTGGCATATCGGCAGTTGCGTTGGCGGCATTGTATTGTAAGCTTTTTGAAGATACGTGTAATTGCGCACTCCCTACCTTCATCATGGACTGTGTCGTATCGGAGAGGTCTATTTGCTGACCGTTGGCTAGTTGCAGGACAATGCCGGTCGGGTTATTTGCAAGTTGTTTTTTCGACGGTTGCTTATAATAAAACAAACTACCTCCTAATCCTAATATTAGCAGGATACTTGCCGCTGCATACCACCACTTGAATTTCCGAGGTATAAACCGGTGTTTGTTCTCCTCCCATAAAACACCTTCATCCAGTTTGGACAAATACGCCTGTGAAATTGGCTGGCTCAACTGCTCCTGCATTCCTTTATATATTTCACTTAATTCCGGAACGGTCTCTAATAATTGCCTCAGTTGCGCATCATCTTCATCAGAAATACATCCTGACAGCTTCTCCAACATTAATTGTTCTATATATGGTATCATTTGTTCTGATCTTAAATTTATTCTGAATATGGCAGGTCCAGCTTATTCCGCAGCGTTTTCACTGCGATCTTCAGGTGTGTCTTTAATGAGTTTACACTAATACCCATATTGTCTGCCACCTCATGGTACTTCTTATGCTCCAGGTATACCAGGTTAAATGCACGCTGACGCTGCGTGGGAAATTCCCGCAACAGTTCATGTAATTGCTGCTGAAACTTTTCGTTCGATATTACGTTGTGGTCCTCCCCACACGATTGGTCCACGACTGTTTCAGCATACTTTTCGATGCGTTTAAGTCTTCTCGACTTTATCTTATGATAGTCATTTACCTGATTGCGTACCGCAACCAGCAGGTAGGTACGGAGGTTACCATTAATTTTGTAATACAATTGTTTTTCCCAGATACTGCACAGTACAGACTGGACCAGGTCATCGGCGTCAGTAGGATCTCCCGTTCCCAGATACGCCTTCGTCCACATTAGTCTGTAGTATTTCTTAAAGATAAGTTCAAATGCATCGCCGGCGCCCCCATTCTTTAATAATAGAAGTACAATATCGTCTCCCGGATATTCAGGCATAAAAAATAGTTAAGTGGTTGATTGTATAACGCGGATAAAAATTCTAAAGGGATATTGTCTGGAATAAATATAAATGTTATTTTGACATTTATAAAAAGTTTTTTTGGAGGGCATTCACCCATTCACAATTGTCGTCGTCTTTATATCGTGAAGCATCAACTAGATTCTACAATTAAGTAAGGAAAATGAACAGACATTCCCCGTTAATGAAAACGGCCAGCAAGCATTTTGCCTGGCAGCGAACCACTATTGCCTTTCTGTTGCTCTTTCTGAATTATCAATTACGTGGGCAGACGATCAGCCCCCCAATTGTAACGATCAAAGGGAATAATATGACCCTGGAATCGATCTTTAAATCGATAGAGCAACAAACTGACATCACCTTTTTTTACAGTGGCAACATCCCTAAAAACGACATCATTGGCCAGGTCAACTACTCCGGGGCCAAAGTTACCACTGTACTGGATGATTTATTGAAAGGGCGCAACCTCGCCTATGAAATTAAAAAAAATGTGATCCTCATTCGAAGGGAGGAAAAGCCCCTCCCGGTCGAAAAACCTGCTGCCGCCAATCAGGAGCCCATACTCTCCGGCCAGATCTTAGCAGAGGATACCAAAACGCCATTACCCATGGCCACCGTCATGCTGAAAGGCACTAATATCGGTGCGACTGCCGATCAGAACGGGTTCTTCAAACTCAGGCTGAATGGCACCAGCAAAGTACTTGTGGTGCAATATGTCGGCTATGAAACCAGGGAGATGAACCTGACCGGGAAGAACAATTTAGAAATTATGCTCTCCCCAAAAGACAATACCATCAAGGATGTGGTGGTGGTAGCATATGGCACCCAAAAGAAAACCAGTATGGTCAGCTCCATCACCTCCATCAATCCAAAAGAACTGAAAGGCCCTACCTCTAACCTCACCACTATGCTGGCAGGAAAGATAGCAGGGGTGATCTCGTACCAGCGAAGCGGCGAACCGGGCGCTGACAACGCGCAGTTCTTTATCAGAGGTGTCGGTACTTTTGGCGCAGGTAAGGTAGACCCACTCATTCTCATCGACAACATTGAATCATCTTCAAGAGACCTTGCCAGGTTGCAACCTGATGATATCGCCGGTTTCTCTGTGCTCAAAGATGCGACTGCTTCCGCACTCTATGGCGCCAGAGGTGCGAATGGCGTGATCCTCGTTACTACTAAAACCGGTAACATCGGAAAGATGAAGTTCAATGCCCGTCTCGAAAACGCCACTTCTTCCAACACCCGCAACTTTGCACTGGCAGACAATATTACTTATATGAAACTGGCGAACGAAGCCACGCTCACCAGGAATCCACTCAGCGCGCTCCCATATTCTCAAAATAAAATCGATCATACCGCAGCTGGTGACGATCCATTATTATATCCCAATAATAACTGGATAAAACAGTTAATTAAAAATCATACCAATAACCAACGTTATAATATCAATGCCAGTGGTGGTTCTGACAAAGCCAAATACTACCTGGCAATGACGTATAATATTGACAATGGTATTCTGAAAGAAAATGAGCTGAATAATTTCAGCAATAACATCAAACTGAGGTCCTACTCTATCCTGTCAAACACCACGATCAATCTGACAAAAACGACAGAGGCACTCGTGAGTTTAAAGGGTCAGTTTGATGATTATAATGGTCCTGTAGGCGGTGGTGCGGCGGTGTTTTATAATGCGATCTGGAGCAATCCGGTGGCATTTCCGGCGGTGTATCCATCCAATCTGATGCCGTATGTAAAACATCCTTTATTTGGTAATGCCCTCATTCCAGGTGGTGGTGCACTGTATGTCAATCCATATGCACAATCCATTTCTGGTTTTCAGGCGACCAACACCAGTACACTCACTGCACAGCTCAGCCTAAAACAAAACCTGGATGCAGTGACACCCGGTCTTTCTGCGAGAGTGATGGCTTATACTACACGGTATGCGTACTTTGCCGTTTCCCGCCAGTATAGTCCTTATTACTACCAGGCGAATACCAATGAAGGAAAGTTTTCCGGGCTGACACTGATCAATGATGGTAGTACAGGTAGTGTAGGTGCTACGCCTACGGAATACCTCACCTATTCACCGGGTGATAAGGTTGTGAACACCACGACATATGCCGAAACAGCCCTGAATTATTCCAGGATCTTCAAAGACAAGCACAGTGTGGGTGGTATGCTAATCGGTACGATCCGAAACTATATTACGGGTAATGCTTCTACCCTGCAATTATCATTGCCCAGCAGGAACCTGGGGGTATCCGGCAGATTCACTTACGGCTATGACAACCGCTACCTGTTCGAATATAACTTTGGCTACAATGGTTCCGAACGTTTTGCTACGAACCATCGGTTTGGTTACTTCCCGTCTGTTGGTGGAGGCTGGATTGTGTCTAATGAAAAGTTCTTTTCCTCATTGGCTGATAAAGTGCAGCAGCTGAAGTTCAGGTTCACTTATGGTTTGGTGGGTAATGACCAGATCGGTAATTCAACTGACCGGTTCTTTTATCTATCTGATGTAAATCTGAATGGCGGCGCCGCTGGTTATTTCGGTACGCAATTTAATTATAGCCGACCCACCGTGGCTATCAATCGTTATGAGAACAAGGATATAACCTGGGAGTTGTCCCGCCAGACGAACATCGGGATGGACCTCACCGTCTTCAAAGATCTCACACTCACCATCGATGCTTACAAACAGGTACGTAGCAATATCCTCATGGTAAGAAGTACGATTCCTTCTTCCATGGGCCTGCAGGCTGACATCTCTGCCAACTCCGGCAAGGCCAGCAGTCAGGGTATTGACCTTATGCTGAATTATACCAAAACATTTGAACACAGCTTATGGCTGCAAACCCGTGGTACACTAACCTATGCAAAAAGTAAACTGCTGGTGAATGAAGAACCGCAATACGCTGCTAACAATCAACACTTATCAAAAGTAGGTAACTCATTGGGACAGATATACGGACTGGTAGCAGAGAAGTTGTTTGTCGATGATGCAGAAGTGAGCAACTCTCCTATACAATATGGACGTATCATGGCTGGTGATATCAAATACAGGGACATCAACGGAGATGGTACGATCTCTAATGCAGACATGGTACCGATCGGTTTTCCGACCACGCCAGAGTTGATCTATGGTATGCTCTTTTCTGTGGGCTATAAGAACTTTGATATCAGCGCTGCCTTTCAGGGTTCAGGCAGGTCTTCTTTCATTATTAATTCAGCGAACACGACACCTTTTTATATCAATGGTGGTAACCAGAATGGCTTGCTGCAGTCCATTGCAGACGACCACTGGTCAGAAGATAACCGGAACTCTTACGCATTCTGGCCAAGGTTAAGTAATACCATTTCAGAGAATAACAAACAGACATCTACCTGGTGGCTGCGGAGCGGTTCCTTCCTTCGATTGAAATCAGCTGAGATCGGGTATAACTTTTCCGATCGTGTGTTGAAAAAATTCCGGCTCAGTACAGGTCGTATTTATGTAAGTGGTATGAACCTGGCTACAATCAGCGCCTTCAAAATATGGGACCCGGAAATGGGTGATTCCGGTCTGGGATACCCTATTCAGCGGGTTTTTAATACAGGATTGTCTATCGGGTTTTAAGTGTTAATTAAAGAACAGAATTTTATGAAAATTATTCGCTTGTTCATAATTGCGGCATTGCTGACTACATCCTGCAAAAAGAATTTCCTGGATGTGGTACCTGATAATGTGGCAACCATTGATAATGCCTTTACTTCCAAAACAGAAGCTGAGAAATATTTATTTACCTGTTATTCGTATCTCCCCATCAGTTTCGACCCCACTTACAATGTAGGTTTATCTGCCAGTGATGAGGTCTTTGTACTTGACCCTACCAGTGCAATCAGGTCTACTAACGTGCTTCGTCTGCCTTATGGAGATCAGAATATTTCAAGTCCTATCGCCAATTTCATGACTGGCGACAGAGACGGAACTGCTAGTTATAAAGCGATCAGGGATTGTAACATTTTCCTGGAAAACATCAGCAATCTAAGTAAAGTACCAGATCTGGACATCGATACCCGTGAGCGTTGGATATCTGAAGTAACGTTTCTGAAAGCTTACTATCATTTTCTCTTGTTCAGGGCATATGGTCCAATTCCAGTTATTGATAAGAACCTGCCTATCAGTGTGGACATTGAAGAAACGTATGTAAAGCGCCAACCGGTAGATAGTGTGGTGAATTATATTGCCAATCTGCTGGATGAAGCAGCCCTGCATCTGCCAAACAGTATCAATAATATTTCTTCAGAACTGGGTCGTATTACCAAACCGGCTGCAATGGGTCTCAAGGCAAAGTTGCTCGTCACTGCTGCAAGTCCTTTGTACAATGGCAATTCAGACTATGCTGCTTTTAGAAATAAAGATGGTACTGCTCTATTTAATCCTGCTTACAGTGCAGAGAAATGGCAGCGTGCAGCAGATGCGTGCAAAGCGGCCATTGACCTAGCTACAGCACAAGGTGTACAATTGTACGAATTCCCGGCACAGACCATTCCACTGAATGCTACGACCATGACACAGATGAGCATCCGTAACTCCATGAGCGAACCCTGGAATAGTGAGCTGATATGGGGGAATACCACCAGTATTACATGGGCATGTACGTTCTTACAACGTTGTGGAATTGGCCAGTTTGATTTTGATAATGCAGTGGCTTCAAAGACTGCGGGACACCCATTAATGGGGCCTACCATCAAAATGGCGAAGTTATTTTATACAAAGAATGGAGTGCCTATTGATGAAGACAAAACGCTGGACTTTACTAACATTTCTACCCTTCGGGTAGCCACTCATGATGAAAGATTTAATATCAAAGAAGGAGAAACGACCGCGCGGTTAAACTTTGACAGAGAGCCTCGTTATTACGCAGATCTTGGTTTTGACAGAGGCATCTGGTATATGGCGAACAGTCCTTCAAAAAGCGATGAAAACACATTCTGGCTGAAGGCAAGAGGGAGTGAAACGAGTCAGTCATCACCAGTGCCTGTCTGCGGGTTTTATATGAAGAAAACGGTGAACTGGCATATGGACTGGAATACCCTCACCTACCCTTCTTATCCTTATCCTGAAATGCGGCTGGCAGATCTGTATTTGTTGTATGCCGAAGCATTGAATGAAGCACAGGGTCCACAAAATGATGTTTATGAATACATCAACCGCGTAAGGGCAAGAGCAGGTTTGACAACAGTGCAAAACGCCTGGGCCACTTATAGTAAGAATCCTACAAAATATACCACCAAAGAAGGGATGCGTACTATTATCCAGCGGGAACGTGCAATAGAACTTTGTTTTGAAGGACATCGTTTCTGGGATCTGTTGCGTTGGAAAACGGCGGCACAGGAACTGAGTGGCAATATTACCGGCTGGGTAGTAAGCGGACAAACTCCGGAGTTGTACTATCGTGAAGTCTCTTTTCTGGCAAGGCATTTCGTGGCGCCACGTGATTACCTGTGGCCGATAGATGAAGATGACATACTGGAAAATCCGAACCTTGTTCAAAATCCTAACTGGTAAAACCGACAACACATGAAGTTAACATATATCATAGCTTTAATTTTATTAGCGGCATCCTGTACCAGGGATGATTTGCGCAGCCCCGTATCAAAGAACAGTTCGGCTCCTGGTGCAGTATCCAATGTTAAGGTGGTGAACCTGAATGGGAAATCAGCTTTAACGTATACACTCCCGGGTGATGAGGACCTTTCTTATGTAAAAGCGGAATATGAAACATCTGCAGGTCATCCAAGAGAAATAAAAGCGTCTTACTATGTAAACACACTCACAGTAGATGGTTTTGGAGATACCTTGCCACATACCATCAAACTGTACGCGGTAAATTCCAGTGAAGTAGCATCTGAGGCTGTCACCGTTACGGTACAGCCGCTGACACCGCCTATTGATCTGGCATTAAGATCACTGAAAGTAGTGGCTACATTTGGTGGCTTCAATCTCACCTGTGATAATCCTACAGAAGAAAACCTGGCAATCATTCCACTGGTAGATACCACAGGCAATGGAGTCTGGATACAGACGACCGGTATGGATAATATCTATAGTAATAGTCCTGTTATCACCAGTGCCGTCAGGGAACAACCAGCTATAGAGCGACACTATGCATTTGTAGTAAGGGATAGATGGTTGAATTATTCAGATACGTTGTATGAAACATTGACGCCGATTTTCGAACAGTTACTCCCTAAATCAGATTGGAGCAATTATGTGTTGCCCGGTGATGCGGAGATATTGAACAATGGTGGTCGTACAGATGTATCTTATATCTATGATGGCAACTTCCATCCTGGCTGGCCACAGTGTTTATTTACCGTTGAGCAGGCCAGCTCTTCACAGATGGTGACACTGGATCTTGGCAAACCACATATCTTCAGCCGTATGCAGGTGAATCCTTATAAGGAAGTCGGCAGTTTGTATTATGTAAGAGGGAATGTAAAAGACTTTGAAATATGGGCATCCAATTCACCGAATTTAAATGGCGCTTTGGATGAAAGCTGGACCAGGCTGGTTACCTGTCATGTTACGAAACCTTCAGGCTCTGCTTCAGGTACAGAGACGACAGCGGATCAAACGCTTGCATACAATGGCTGGCAGTTTGATTTTCCTGCGTTGCAAACGGCCTATCGGTATGTAAGGATCAGAAGTCTTTCCAACTGGCAGGGTTCATACTTTATAAACATAGCAGAGTTCACGCTATGGGGTAATTAATCACTTATAATCTTTTAGGATGCAAAGAGCA
>Ga0316604_10000972_pt1 | contig 28634 bp, 24 predicted proteins | sample OWC_soil_day20_C_FD_207650 | JGI IMG/M metagenome (GOLD analysis project Ga0316604, IMG submission 207650) | Wetland soil microbial communities from Old Woman Creek delta, Ohio, United States - OWC_soil_day20_CT | ecosystem: Environmental > Terrestrial > Soil > Wetlands | place: USA: Ohio... | reverse complement strand
GATATAACATCATTAAATCTACAAGGTATGAGTTCAAATCCAATCCTTAAGGAGTGGTATAACAAGGAAGTGTTCAACAAAATAGAGCAGAACTTCCGTAAAGAACAAGGGCTGGAGCGTCTTGATTTCATCTATAATGATTTTTCGGAGATAATAAAAAAATGGCAGGCAGAAGGAAAAATGCGGAGTGATATTGACAACGGAATGATTATGGCTGTTTTCAAGGCAATCGTTACTATTGAAACCCACAAAGAGAAAATCGGACTGGAGTATTTTCCTCAGCTTATTGATTACCTCACGGAGTTCGCAATCAGAGGTCTGACCGATTGTAAAAATGGATGATTCGCAAAGTTCGCACCCTTTAACAAGTGAAATGCCGTTGCAATTTCAATCACTTCATCCTGATGGCACTCAATTTTAAAACATGCAGTCACCTTTAAATAAACTTTTCGAAATGAAGGCATCCGCTCTAATCCTTTCCGATGTTTGCTTTATTATGAAAAGATATATTGTCGGCAGATGGCGTGCTATTAGCACTTTTACTTTAAAGCTTCGCATAATATTTACTTCTTATAACCTTCGCCTAAGCTTTCATGGTTGCGGCTTGCCTAATTTGCAGCACACCATCTATAGGATATCGCCGCCCATCCTCCCATGTTAATTCAATACCCCCTTGCCCCCCGCCTCATTATGCGACAAACTAAAAGCCCTCCCCCAGGCGGCGGGGAGGGTTTAGTATGAAATAAGAGGGCTTGTAAGAAGATAAAAGGGGGTTCATCTTATCTCTCCAACAACATCTTATTCAGGCGGGGCAACAGAGGTGAAAGTAAACCACCCAGACGTGCTCCAAACGTCCGGGTGGTTCTTGAGAGGAAGAATAACGTGAAAAGAAACTGCTTCTTGCAAGTATTATAATACACAATACTTATTAAGTAAGTATGTTTAGTATGTTACAAAAGAATTAAATTTTTAATGACCCCAGACATCGGCCTAGGAAAGGCAATTCCTACTCACTCACATTCCCTTGACCCCCGTCCCTCTTTATGCATCGCCCCGATAAATAAAAACCACCCCTGCTTGAAATTTCAAGCAGGGGTGGTAAAGAAGGAGAGTATGAAAATGAGGACATATGCTATTATAGTGGCTATTGTTTAAAATAGTCTGCAAAGCAAAGCCCTCCCCTTCAACAGGGAGGGCAACAAAACGAAATAAAGAGGAGTCACGACATCTTATTCGGTCGGTGCGGCGGTGGTGCGTCCTACACCCGTCCATATCCCTCTCAATCAGATTATTGATATAGAGATTCAAGCTCATGCCGAGTTTTTCGGCGTGGGCTTTTATTTGCGCCAATCGACGTATTGAACAGTCTGAAATCAAAAGCGCAAAATACAATCTATCATTACGAGCGCCTGTACCGCAATCTTTACAACAGTGAATTCTATTTGCAGGCGTACTACAGCATCTACGCAAAGCCCGGTAACATGACCGCTGGTGCGGATGGGCAGACCGTAGATGGGATGAGCATGGAGCGCATCGGGAAAATCATCGCAAGCTTGAAAGACCACAGCTACCACCCTCAGCCCGCCCGGCGCACATATATTCGTAAGAAGAACGGGAAAATGCGCCCTCTGGGTATTCCGTCCTTTGACGATAAGCTGGTGCAGGAGGTGGCGTGGATGATTTTGTAGGCTATTTACGAGCCGACCTTTCAAACCGTTCCCACGGCTTTCGGCCCAATCGGAGTTGTCATACCGCACTTTTACAGCTACAAAGAAATTTCAGCGGGGTCAAATGGTTTATTGAGGGCGATATCAAGTCGTTCTTTGACAACATAGACCACGCGGTTCTCATAGGTATTCTGCGCGGACGCATCCATGATGAGTATTTTATTGCACTGATATGGAAATTTCTGAAAATCGGTTATTTAGAGGACTGGACGTTCCATCGGACGTACTCGGGCACTCCTCAAGGCTCCATTATCAGCCCCATTCTGTCAAATATCTACCTGAACGAACTAGACAGATTTATGGAGCGGTACATGGAAAGTTTAGGAACAAAGAAAAACGTGCGAAATACGTTCCCTACTGGAAACTGCAAGAGCAGGCGCGGTGGCTTCGATGGAAATCTGCAATCAACTCAAGGAACAGACTGGCTTCACCATAAATCAGCCTGTTCCTTGTCCCAACGTATTGAGGATATCCCAGAAATAGATGGGTAAAGATCATTTTACAAATGTTGTTTAATAATCCGTGTGATGATACCGACCGCCACGCCGCGTTCTTCATCGAGCTTGGTAACGGCAAAGCTTACATCATCCTTTTTGCCCGGCGTGCGGTAGTCATAGCAGGAATGGGCGATGGCGTTGACGCCGTTGACCAGCCGGATATAGACCACGCCCTTGTGTACATCGGTGACCTTGCCGGCGTATTTGCTCTGGATGTGGCACTTCTTTAAATTATCGTGGCTCGTATTCTGGGAAACGCTCTTAATGTCCGCCTTAATGGCGATATCCTCAAGATTGTCCCTTTGCACGCTCAGAATGCGGACAAGGATCTGATCGCCTACCGCAAACCGCTCATGGGCGTCGCCGATCCAGTCCCACGCCAAATCCCGGGCCATGATGGAGCACTCCACGCCGAACACCTCGACGCGGATAACCTTTTCCGCCACCGCAATGACGCGGGCCTGTACGATGCGGTTTTCATAAATCCGGTACATACCGGACGCATCGGTGCCTAGATAGAATAACTGGCGCTTTTTGAGCATCGCTTCTTGGCGGCTGGCAACCACGCTGCGGGTCTTGGAGTCGATCCCCTTCACAATAAAATCTATTTCGGCGCCCAGCATATTGCCCAGGATCTTATTTTGCCGGAGCATCAATTCTGCGTATTCTTGACCGGAGGGGCTGCGGCCCAGATTGATCATCATTTCTTTCATGGGAATGACAACACGGAATCCCTTGTAATCCACAATGGCGACGGTCTTGCCGACGTCCGTCTGCTCAATGCCGCCGAGCTGTCCGGTGATAATGCGGCGGGTGCGATAGGCGTTATGGATTTCATGCCAGATCACGTCCTCCTGCTCCGCCTCGGTTTCCACCTCGGCGTGGGATTCAATGGTCAGCACCGGCGCTTCCTTGCCCTTGGCCGGGTGACGTGGCACGGCCGCACGCGGGGCGGCTTTCTTAACCGGCCCGTCCCCGGGAGCGTCCGAAGGCTGTGCCGCCGTATCAGGGGCTTTATCGTCGGCACCTTTTGGGGATTGCTCGCTCAGGGGCTCTTCCTTGCCATTTTTTCGGCGGGCAGCGCGTTTGGGACTGGCCGCTGTGGGTTTTTCCGAAACAGCTTCGCTGCTGTCCGGGGCATTTTTACCCGTGTCCGCGCTGTCGTCCGCTTTAGCAGATTCCCCGGTGGAGAGCTCCGGATCGGAAGCTTCGGCCTCTGCTGGGACGCTATCCTCCGGCTGTGCGTTGTCCGACCGTGCGTCAAGAGGCGTATCCATATTGCTGAGAAGCTCGTTCAGATTCTCGTCGTCCGTTTTGGGCACCTCCCCGGTGAGCAGCAGCATCGGCTCACCATCCTGCGCAGAGATATCGGTAGTATCCAGCTCATTTAGATCTTCGTTGGGAACCAGCGGTTCCAGTTCTTTTTTCTTGCTTGTCATAAAATATAACCTCCTACTATTGTTGATTACGACATAATGGAATCCTTGTCGGTGGATACATAGGGACTTGGCCCGGGCGGTTCGGCCGCGGGTGCTTTGGATTTGCGCTTTGGCGTCTTCTTGGTTGCCGGGGAGGGCGTCGGCTGCGCCGCCTGTGCTTCGTCCAGGCTGCGCCATTCAGGAATATGGGCGGATGCTTTGCAGGAGCGCAGCTTTGGATATTCGGGGTGTCTGGAGTAATCCATTTTTTCCACCCTGAGAATTTTCCGGCCCCGGATGATGACCAGGGCCTGCTCCAGCGGGAGCCGCAGCACTTCATCCGGGGTGAGGACAGGACGATTTCCCACGCCGCTGGTTTCCCGGAATTCCGGCGTGTAGTTGGAAATGCGCCAGGTGCCCAGCTGCTTGGCCTTGCTGGAAACGGTCTCGCTGGCGATACCGGTGCGGGAGCTGATAAACTCCGCCGTCAGCTCGTCGGTGCAGCCCAGGAAGAGCTGTATGTCGCAGTTGCCGAGAATTTCCTGCCACTGATTTAAAGGGTAGCGGTTCTGAAGGCCAGCGAGGTTTTGAAACACGCAGGACATGGTAAGATTCCTCGACCGGATTACCGAAATCTTTCGGCTCAGATCAGGGATGATTCCGCAGGCACACAGCTCCTCGCCCAGTACGTGGACAGGTATCGGCAGCTTGCCGCCCTCACAGTTTTTATCCGCGTACCGAACCAGCTTGATGAAAATAAAGGACAGAAACAGAGAAGATAGGAAATCAAAGGTGCTGTCCTGATCGCTGGTGATGCAGAAGTAGGCGCAGGGTTTCTGACCGGGCAGCTCCAGGTCAATTTCATCCCGCGTCGTGATCTTCTTGATGATCTCGGACTGAAACACCTGAAGCCGGCTTCCAAGGCCGATAATCACGCCGCTACGAACAGTGTCCGACGCCTGCTTGAAGAGGCTGTAGGGCGCCTTGGCGGGATGGGTCACAGGCAGAACTGAGAACAGGCTGTTCAGGTCGGCTTCGGAATTCAAGGTCAGAAGCCGGTATACCTGCCCGATGTTTTTGCTCTCGGGCGGATAGCCCTGATCCACATACAGAACCAGGGCTTTTAAAAGATTCATCTCACAGGAATCCCAGAAGTGATCGCTCTTTCCGTTCATGGTGGTATTCTTGATAATGACGTCCACAAAAAGCTGTGCCATCAGCTCCTGGCCCTCGATCTCCGACAGGCAGTTCCAGGAATCAGAGTTCTCCGGCGAGACCAGATTGAAAACCCGGACGGTGTAGTCCCGGTCCCTGAGATACTCGCTTGCCAGCTCATACAGCTCCGACTTGGGATCGCAGATAATGAGGGATTCCCTGCGGGCTGCACTTTGCAGGATGCGGTTCATGCAGTAAGCCCGGGTTTTCATGGAGCCGCTGGCCCCATAGACGGCCATGTTGCCGTTGAATCTCGTCCCGGCCGGGACACATACAACCTTTTTGTCCAGCAGACCTAAAATTGTGCCGTGATGGGTGCGAAGGTCCGATACCACATCAAGCACGCCGCCCAGTTCACGGCCGGTCAACCATCCGGAGGTCCCATAGGTGCCCTTTGCCGAGTAGATAAAATTGCGGTCACGGTCGTATTCCCCCGTGTCACTGTAGCCCATCCGCATGACCATAATGAGCAGAATTCCCAAAAGGCCGAGGCAGATGAACACGCCGTAAATGCCGTATGGCGGCTGAAATACCGCCGTCAGGCAATCTATAAAGGCCATGGACGCCGCTGCGGGAGAGGTTCCGTCCCCCGGATAGCCACCCCCTTGTTTCCACGCGGCGTAATTGCCGAGAAACTGCGCCAGATAGCCACCCGCGTACAGAATTGCGAGGATTGCGGCGGGCACCGCCACCAGCAGCTTCAGATAACGATGTTTGTTTATGAAAAAAACCTCCCTTCCAGTTTTTCAAGGCTGATGCTCTGAAAATTGACTTGCCCGCCGCAGTAACGACGCAGCGTTTCGACCTGAAAGTCACAGCAGACCAGGGTTCCGGATCGGCTTTGCAGCTGAAGGGCGGTGACAAACCGCACGATGCGGGGCATATCAAAGCTGTATGCAAAAAGCACCGGGTTCCCGTCTTTGTCAATTGCGTCGTTTTCAATGGGCCAGCCGGGCTTTTTCGCATTCAGTCCTTGCATCAAAATACGGTCGAGTACCGCTGTTTTGTCGGAATCGCAGAGCAGCTTTAAAATCACCTCCCCTTGATGGTCGTTGGTCAGATAATGAAAATGATCGTAATTTCCATCTAGAAGAAAGTAGCACCGCGTACCGCTGTCCGCATTGGTCAGCAGTTCACAAGCCGGTTCCATCCCGTCGCCAATCAGGAGGCCGTAAACCGCGTCCGGCCGGTACTGTCGGCTTAGGCGCTGCTGACAAATCACAATTTTCATCAGCGCTTTCGCCCGCAGCTCCGCCCGGTAGTCCCATTTCGCAATGGACGTACCGTTGTTGTAGGTCAGGAAAACGCCGGACGGGGCCAGCAGCACGCCTACCATGCGGGCGCCGCGGATTTTCACGGTCTCGACGCCCAGCTCCTTGATTTCGCGGGAAGTATAAAAAGCCGGGGCCTCCAGCGGGGATACCGGGGAGCCCTCCGGAGCAAATACCATCGGCTTCTCGTCCCGGAACACCGCGATTCCTGAGTTTTGCATTGTCACACAGGTTTCCGCGATCCGGCACAGACGCAGCCGTCTGGTGATTTCACTTTTTGGCCGGTTTGTGTCAGAGACTCCTTGCAGGTAGAATGAAAAGCGCTCCGGGCGGTCTGTCAGCAGATATGTCTTCGCACGGTTGGTTAGCCGGAAGGTACGCAGCTTATCCCGGTAGCAGGTACGCAGCAGGCCGTCCTTTTTCAGCGCGCCCACTACAGCCTCCTTGTAGCTGCTGCCGCCAGAAAGCCGGTGAAGCAGATAGGCTGGGAAATCACCTGAGATGGCGATCAGCTCCAGAAGCTGATATGGCTGTGTATCCCGTCCGGGAAGACTGTGGTTTTCGACCCCAAAGCATCACCCCCTTTGAACAAAATGTACCGAGGCTCCTAAAGACCTCGGTACATTCACACCTGGCGCGTGGCCCTGAAAGCCCCGTAAACCAAGGCTTATCAGGATATAGAACGATATCGGAAAAAATCAGGGGCAAAACCCTCAAAAATCCGATATGGATTTCAGGCTGTTTGCGCGCTCCGAAAGCCACTCGGAAAACCGGCTCTTTTCCATAATGGAGATGCGTGTACAGTCTCCCTCGCCGAGCTCCGTTGTGTTGTAAGCGTCACACAAAAGCCCGCTGTCGTCGGCCATGACAAAAGCGGCAATGGTGTCCAGAAGCTGTTTTTGCTGCAGGTTGTCATAGTCCAGCATGCGTCTGCCCGGAAGCTCCTGATCATAAATGTGGGAAATGCAAACAACGCACTCCCGGAATCTGGGCAGGGAATGCTGATCCACGTAGCTGTCCAACGCGAAATGGAGGGGATCGAGCAAAAATTCACTGCTGCGTTTTTGCTTCTTCTTGGGTAGAAGGCTCGGCAGCGTGACCACCATAACGCCGTCTTCGCAGGTAATCTCAATGCCATGAATTGTTCCGGCGCTGACCAGATACTCCTCCTTGTGAATGCCGGTGGTTGCATAAATCAGACTCCGCAGACGGCAGGCGATCTTTTCGGCCCGGAGCGCGGCGTCTGTGGATAATACTTCGTAATTGTCAGGGTATCGCTGGATATCCGTGGTATCCATGGCATACATGGCATTGCTCAGCCGTGTAATATCGTCGAGGATTTCCGCGATCCGCTGGGATATAATCTTTCGCTCCAATCAGGTTCCTTCTTTCTTGTAGTAGCTTGTTTTGCCGGCCTCATTCACCGTGCAATAGCCCGCCGCGCCGGAAATATTAATCTGGCCGATCTGTTCCGGCGTATCCACCAGCACGATGCGGCGGCCGCTGTTTTCCGCGGCCTTTCCGTTCAGAACATGGCTCACAAGGGCTTCCTGCCCGCTGGTCGCGTAAATAATCTCGTAAAGCTCCCCATCAGCAAAGAAGAGGAGCTTTACCGGAAAATCACTGGCGGAATGGTACTCCACGCGCTCAATGAAATCCAGTAGCACCCACACGGCGCGGACAAGGCCGGTATCAACGTCTCGACCGTCCGCTCCCTGTAAAAAATAAGCGCCGTCCTCGGACTTCTCGACACGGCCCTGTTTGCACAGATGGGCAAGAATCTTTTGAATTTGATCCGCTTTACCCGGATAAAGGCGGCATAGCTGTTCCGACCGCAGTCCCGGGTACATGGCAATGTCCCGCAGCAGGCCGGTGGCTTCCTGCCCGTACAGTTCATCCCTTGTTTTCATTGGCTCCACCTCCGTATACGTATTAAGCGGGTATTAATCCCGTAATCCGTCCTCTATTGCGTATTAAGCAGGTAATCCGCCCGTATTATCCGGAACCCGCGTGCTTTGTTGCAGCCGGGCCGCCAGTTCCTGAAGCTCCCGGCGGTCGGTGGTAATCAGGTCTTTCTCCAATGGACTGGCCTTGAACTCCACCATGACATTATTGTTGTTGGTGCTGATGAGGCCGTTGCCCCTTTCAAAGTGGGTAATCTCCATGATCTCGGCGTCGGACAGATGAAGGGCAGACTGAACGCGCATGGCCTCCTCGTCCTCCAGGTTGAGAATGATCTTGGTCTTGGAGTTATTGATGATCCCTTTTCCGAAGCGCCCTTCATCCAGAGAGAAGAAGTCGTTTAAATCCTGGCTGGCGCAGATGGCGGAGCCGCCGAAGCCCCGGATCGTCTTGAAAATTTCAAGGACAAAATCCCCGGCAAGCCGGGTGCCCGTCGCGCTGGCTCCGCTTAGAAGCTGCCAGCACTCATCGATAAAGATGGCTTTTTCCTCCGTGCGGTTTTCCTTTGCCCGGTCCCACACAAAGTCCAGCGCCACAAACATCCCGATGGTAAGCATGTCGCCGGTCAGGGAGGAAATGTCCAGTACCGTGTATCGGTTGTCAAGGGACACATTGGTTTGCTGGTTGAAGGTGCTGGCCGAGCCGTGTACCAGTCGATTCAAAATATTTGCCATTCGCCTGGTCTCGGGAGCGCCTTTCAGAATCTCATGCAGGTCGCCCAGCACGGGCATTTCTTTGTAATAGCCGGGACGCTCCCTGTCCGCCAGAGAAGCGTTGTCATGCGTAATGCCCTTGGCGTTAAAGGTCTTAATCAGGGCGTCGTCTAAAAGCTGCCTTTCTTCGTGCGACATATCCGGGATAAGCAAGCTGAAGAAAATGTGAAGCTGCTGGATTTTCATTGCCAGCTCCGAGAGCTGGATACCGCCCCCATCCAAAAGCGTGTTGACGGACCGGTCGATCCGGCGGATTTCCATGACGTTGATGCAGTTGGAGCTGGCCGGTGAAATCTGAATGAACTCGCCGCCGACGTTGCTGCAGGCGCGGTGGAATTCATGCCCTTTCAGCGGGGCCAGAATGAACACCTGGATGCCCTTGCGCCGCATCCGCAGCGCCATCAGCTGCATGGTGAAGGTCTTTCCGGCTCCGCTGGTGCCGAGAATTGCCATGTTGGCGTTCTTGTAGACCTTGGAGTTAAAAATGTCCACGATAATGAGGGAGCAGTTGAATTTATTCACCCCGAGAAGGATGCCGTTATTGTCGCACATCTCATAGCTGGTAAACGGGTAGCAGCTGGCCGCGCCGCTTGTCAGGGCGTTGCGCTTGCTGCGTTCGTACAGCTTCTTTTCCAGCGCCGCCAGGGGCAGGGCGGATAAAAACGCCTGTTCCTCCCGGTAGTGGCAGGTACAGACGTTCATGTCCTGCGAGAGCAGGAGCTTTTCCATTTCGCCGGCCTTCCATTCCAAATCGTCTTCTGTGGCAGCGGTAATGGTGATCAGAAGATTCATGAAATAGAAATCCTCATTGTTTGCGATCCCGTCCTTCAGAAAATAGCCGCTTCGGATGGCGCCGTCAATATCGTCAAAATCCGTATTAGTGTCGCTGGCATCCTTGATTTTCGAGCGGTTGATCCGCAGCTGCTGACCGACCTTTTGGATAATGCGTTCCTTCGGCTGACGGGTAAAAAACATATCCAGGTCAATCCCGTCGCCGGCATTGACGATCATACTCAGCCAGCCGGCTGGGACTTTGGACTTATAGCCGTCCGAGGGCACCAGCAAATACGTGTAATAAAGGCCGTCGATGCGGATATAGCGCCCGTGGGTATAATCAATATCCTTCGGCGCGAAAAACTCTTGTGCCGGAATCCGGTCGATTTCATCCTCGCGGCCTTTCGCCGCGTATTGAGCAATAACCTCCCTGACCTGCGACGGCAACGGCTTTAAGGCGCTTTCCTTACGACAGAGCAGGTTATATAGGATATCTACTGCAAATTCATCCTCATTTTCCGGGACAATGACTTCGTTTCCGCATTGGCGCAGATAGCTGGTGGCGGTCTGTGCTGCTGTGTAGAGGGAATTGACTGCCTCAGCTTCTTCCGAACCGCGCTTGACGTTACCCCACGGTTCGTATTCAAAAATCAGAAAGAAACGCCGGGTTACGGCCTCGCGGGAGCTAATCTGCTGAATAAACTGCAGATAATCTTCCTGCATCAGAAGGCACCGCTCATTCGTTTCTACTTCCATCTCCCGATGAACCGTTTCCATGTGGCGGTTGATGTCCGCGCGGCGGGTCAGGACCTTGAATTGCAGTTTCACCGGGCTGATCTTCAAATAGGAAATGAAGGAATAGATGATGCCGCGCTGTTCCCTTTCGCTCCGAAGCAGAAAATTGATCGGGATTACTTCCACCACCTTGACAAATCGATGGTCTTTCGTATAAATAATGCCGTTCTTAATTTGCTCAATCGGTAAATATTCGGCGGCGGGATTCAGAAAACGGGGCCGCGCGTCGGCAGACTTTTCAGGCTTTTTCTTTTCACGTTCTATTCGGACTTTTTTCTGCTTCTGCCTCGTTTTTGCCCTGATCCGGGACCGGGGGCGGCGCTCGCTATCCTCGACCTCATCAAACTCAGCGGGAAAATCATTTTCCCATCTGCGCTCTTTTGGGCGCTTATGTTTGACCGCTTTAGGAGGCTTCCGGGGCTTTGGAGCCGCTGTGCGCGCGGCTTTCTTCACCTTGCCGCATTCGCCGCCCACAATACGGCCGTTCTTCAGGAATTTCAAAAAGATAATGAAAAAGGACGACAGGCTCTCCCCGGAAATCCCGATCAATGCCAAAATCGCCAGGGGAAGCGCGGTAAAACACAGGACGATGATGCGCGCCGTCAGTGAAAACGGCAGATACAGCATGACAGGGATTCCCGTGGCGAGCGCAAGAACGCCGGCCTCTATGACGTTGCGCGCCTTGAACAGACCGCCGAAAAAAGTTCCCGCCTCAATAAAATTGGGCGGGATAATATATGTATCCGATTCATTTTGATTGTTCATGGATAACCTCAATTCCGCGGCAAAATCAGCCGATGATCCAGAAAGGTCCGCCCGCCGCCGCCCCTTTACTTGCCTCGTTTAAAATAATGGAAAGATCCCAGAGCTGTTCACTTCGCGTATAGCTGGCGGAGTCGGCCACCAGGATCTGTTCGTCTTTCACGCCGCGCAGGACGATGAAATGACCCGAGCTTGTAAAGTGACCCTTCGACATGATGGCGACCACCAGCTTCCCCTCCGCGAGCGCGTCCAGTATGCGCTGGGGCTCGGAGGCGGTGCAACCGGATACCGACAGTCCCCATGCCTCGGCGGCAGCGGGGATCAGCGCGTGATAAGAGCCGCTGCCTTTGCACCAGTAGCCGTTTTCATAGGCCCACTTGGCCATTTCGACCGGGTCCACCGTGTCGCCGCTCAAAGAGGACACGACCATTGCCATAGCGGTCGGGCCGCAGCCATAACCGCCAATATTGTCCGTGCCATAAAGCTGGTTGGCATACCGTTCATCCAGTTGATTGTAATAGACCACCGATGTGGCGCCGTCCGTAAAATATACGTCTCCGAGGGAGGGAATGCTGTTGGTGCCATTCCAGGACGACAGGTTCTGAAATATTCCGTCCCCCAAGAACAGGCTCAGATTCTCGGCGTAATCGGCCGCGAGCTCTTTTTGTTCCTCGGTCAGGGCAAAGATCGTGTCTGCGAAATAGGACTCTCCGTTGTAAACCACTGTATAGATCATCCATTTTTCTGTAACGGTGGTTTCTTCGCCGGTGTCGGGATCGGTTACCGTTGTCTCCCTCAGCTCCTCCGTCCTTTTGAACGAATAAAGGTATTGTATGCCCTGCCGAAGGATGGCCTCCATGTCGGACAGCGAAATGCTTTCATAATCCGCATCATGGGCGGCGCAGTATTGGGACGCAAGCAGATTGGCGTTATAGACAGGATTGGAAGCGTAAGGATTGACGATTTCCATTCCATCGCCGTCCGAGAGTTTAAAATCCGTTTGAATGCGCTCCGTTACATCGGCCAGACCTTCATTTAAAACGTCGCTGACCGTAAAGGCGATATTGTTGGCGTTTTCCACGATGGCCGTGCTGCTGTTGAGAACGGGCACGTCCCGGTCGGTGGAAGAGAAGGCATCGGTCAAACCGCCAAAAATAAGGGATGGGAGCATGAGAACAAACAGAACCGGGAGCAGGAGCAACACCGCTATCGCGGCAATGATTTTTCCGATATGCTTGCGGCCTGCCCACAGCGCACCGGCCACCGCCCCATAGGGACCGCCAGCGGCGGCTCCTTTTGCGGCTGCCGAAATTGCCTTTCCTGTTTTGATCGCGCCCTGAATCGTTCTGGCCGTATTGGCACTGGTCCCCACGGCTTCCGATAAACCATTTCTGTTATCGTCAGCCATTAGATTTTGTCCTTTCTGCGCGGTACATTGGGCAGCTTCTTCACAATGGATTCATGGTAGGCAATGGAGCCATCCGGGGCCATATAGGGGGATTTCTCCACGGTGTCCTTTGCATACTGCTTATACCATGAGGAACCGTCCGCCGCCTGCACGGTGGTATACGCGCCCTCCGGCGCGGTATATTGCCCGGTGTTGTACATGCCGAAAGAAATCCCACCCGGGTTTTCCGCAGTGGTTTCGGTGCCTGTAATGCGGCCGCCGCCGATTTCCACATTAGAAAAGGAAGGAATATTTTCGGCGCCTTTTTCCAATGCGGCATAGCCCATATAGGACTGGAGCGCATCAGCGGCTTTTTGCCCGGTAATGGAACCAACGGAGGAAATGCTGCCCTGTGCCACCGTGCCGATGACGTTGTTGGCAAAGTCCCCGCCCTTATGTATGGAAGAATTGAAAATTTTGCTGCCGATTCCTCCGGAACTGCCGCCTGGGGTTCCCGAACTTACCACATTGGAGGTGGCGTTGCGGATTGCACTGTTTGTCACATGACGGCCGACCACTCCGGCCAGACCGCCACTCATGAAGCCGGCGCTGCCGGAACCAGTGTAAGGCCCTCCGGAGTTGCCGGAATCTTTCTGTGAAGATCCTCCAGATCGACCGCCACCGAAATGATGGTTGGAGAAATTGCGGATCGACGCGATCCCACGGGTTGCGATTAGGGCTTCCGCGAGCATGGAGCCGCCCGTATGGCCGACGTTGATGCCCAGGCTGGACATAAACGAATCTATTTTCTGAGAAACCTTCAAAAACGCGATGGCGCATAGAAACCAGATCAGGACATTCCCCGACACTTCCTCTTTTCCTACCGCGTCAACCTGCGCCTGCACTTCGCTTTCGGAAACGGCAAAGGCTGTCTGGCAAAACAGGCAGGAAACGATCACAGTCAAAAAGACTGCAAATATGATTCTTTTATAGTTTTTCATTTTGCATCGCACCTCCTTTACAAAGACAATGGATTTGAGATAAATGCGCCTACCATGGAGGTAAACAGGCGCAGGCACCAGGCGTTCATGACAAGCAGAAAAACCTGTCCGCCGAACATCCGGCACCAGCTTTTAAAAATATTCGAGGTAGTCTGGGACGCCCCCATTGCGAAAGCGACTGGAGCCGTATAGACCAGCACCCCCAGAAGAACGTACCGTTCTGCCGCTTCAAACAGAAGCTTTAAGTAGTTCCACGCAAGGATGAGAATCAGGGCCAGCACAATCAGCGCGACCGCGCCGTTGGCACAGACACCGACGATAACCAGCATGACAGATTCAAAGCTACCGAAATCCAGGGAAGGTAGCTCCGATTCCATGATCCAGCTGTACGGCGTTCCGCCGATGGTCAGCACGATGTCGACAATTTCATCCGAGAAATACGCCAGCAGGATAAACAAGACAGAACGAATGCTTAATTTCACCGGGTCCTCGGCCTCAATTCCAATGCCCAGTCCGAAATTTTTGAATAGTTGCCAGACCCAGTTGAGCAGGATAATGCCAATGGAAAGCGCCACAAAAACACTGTACATGGTTTCTGCGGCGGGAAAGTAGCGCAGGAAAACGCTCATATCGCAGCCGAGCGCGCCTAAAAATGATGTGGTAATGAGGTCGAGTCCGCTCATAACCTGTTCCGCGATCCACTCCACGATGCCATCTAAGATGCCCATGAAATTCCCCCTTTCTTATACAGGGCAGAGTTGTGGAGCAGTATCAGCCCGACCACTGCCCGTCCGAAAAAAACGGGGTCACATAGGACAAGATAAATCCAAGACTATTCAGAATCGCCCATGTGATGCAGATCCGTTTGAGCCACGCACGGCTTTCATCTACCGTCTTGCCGCTTCGAGAGAAATTCATCAGCAGCAGAGCAACCGATGCCGTTACGATTGCGGCGATGGTGGAAATGAGCAGAATCTGGTTGTAGACATCCTGCATAATTTCTTCCGCTTTGCTCCAAACATCGGTTGCGGCATACGCCGGCTGGCAAAACAGCAGGACCATAACCACGCATAAAAAAGCACAGTAAGCGGCCCTGCCTGCTGAGAAATGACGCCAAGAGTGATCTAAAAGATTTGGCGGCTGATTTTTTTTCAATCTTTTCAAATTTACTGACCTCCTAAACGCTCAGATTTATTTTTGAGATTCACCTGATGAAGAAGCAGAGAACCGCGCCTAATCATACAAAAGGCGCGGCTCCCTGCGTGCATTAGAGCAACAAAAAAGCACCTCAAATAAGGTGCTGTCGGCTGTCCTATTCGGTTTGGGTATAGATTGAAGCATATTCATTTTAACACATCGGGATTTACGCCGAAAGAGCAGAACCCTGCCAATTTCCTTCCGTTTTGCGCCAATTATTTGCCATCCAGCGATTCGGGGAAGAACTGCGCCAGAATTTCAAGGCTGTCCTGGGATGTATATCCCCACAGAACGGAACTGAGCGCTTCAATGGCCTCTCGTCTGCGGCGGTAGTATGTCCGAAAGCTGATGTCCCGGATATATGGCCGCAGCTTCTCAATGATTTCTTCCACATTTCGAAGCTGCTGCGGGGAGAGGTAAGAGTAATACAGGAGCCAATAGTATGCTTCACCGTTCTTATGCTTGGATCGCAGTAGCTCTACCGCCGATTCTATGAGCGTTAACATTTTATGGCTGCGCTCAATGCACTTGGCATGGTGCTCAATATCGCTGCCGGACAGATCGGCCCCGGCCAGATAGACTGAATCCAGAAAATCCTCAATACTGCTTCCGAATTCAACTTGAAACTTGTTTCGGATCTGCTGGACTGACAGTTCCAGGCTCCAGACAACGTCACGGTATTTTTTAAGCAGCTTCCATGTATCGTGATAAAGTGGATTTTCGGTAACATCCGGAATATCGTTACGCTTTTTCATCAATAATTCCTCCTTTGATCCCCATTGGGGGTAAGTGTAAGTTCAAACGTATAAATTGGCCGGCCATCACCGCACAGAACCGAAAGACCGACGTGCCATATGGGCGGAGCTTTCTTTCCTAGGGAGATAACAGCTTCCCCGCAGGCGCTTGATAATGGGAATAACTTATATTTGGATTTGGGGCATTCAAAGCAGCAATCCCTTGTGCGGAAAGGACTTTCGACATCTTTTGTATGACGAGTTCAATGTGCTGCTTTGAAACGCTGGAAAGCTCATTTGAAACGAAGACCTCATGCTCCTGTGAGGCCCCGCCTTTGCCGGAGGCGGTTTCATCGGGCAGGTCAAGTTTGATGTTCAGAACCATTGCGACCTCTTCTTTATCAATCAAAATGTCGGATATCTGGAACATAGTAGAAAAGTAGCTTTGCAGATAAATCGCGCTGCCGTGCCGGCCGGGGAAGGAGAACAGCGAGAGGTAACCCTTTGTCTCCAGTTTTTTCAGCAGACGGCCTACCGTCGCTTTTGACAGACCCCAACGCTGACCTAATTCGGTATACGTCACCAGAGGATTCCCGGTGCCATTGCGCAGGTAGACAACCGGCCCGATATCCGAGCCCTGGACCTGTTCGTCATTATAAATTGTTGAGAGCCAGAGATCCAGCACGATGTCCATCTCAGAGCAGGGGCCCGTACTGACCAGTTCTGTTGCCACCGTGATAGGCATAAAGAAAAAACCGGTTTCTTTCTGGCAGGGGCAGTTGTAATCTAAAACGGTGTTGTGCCGCTTCCAGCCTCGAATCTTGTACTTCACGGCCTTTCCTCGATCCAGCAGGCAGTAAGAAATCAGATGCTGCTGTTGCAGTTTTTCAAGAACATCAACTGCTTGATACTGAAAACGAGTACGAAGCCACGAGGACAGTTCCTTCAGCGTACAAATCCATTCTCCGGGATAGACTGTGTAACTGATCCCTTCGATTCGGCGATACGAAGTGCGGAAATTCGCGTAGGAGCAGAGCACCGTAAAATAAAAAAGACCGGAGCCGCCGCTTACGCGAATGCTCCGGTCTTCCATCAGGGTCCTTATAAATTGCCGGTATATCCGGCATCGTGGGAAGTCCACAACTTTTTTGATCTCTAATTGGTATTCTGACATTTCGTTGCCTCCTTCGGTCAGTGAAAAGGCCTGGACATTCTTTTGTGAAAAAATGGTCATGCCTTTCATACATTTAATTTTGATAAACTGCTGCGGTTGAAATAAATTTTGATTTATGGTATACTTTGTAAATACAATTTTGTACCGAGTTTCAGCAAATGGTTAAATAATTAAATTTGCGACTTGTGAGAATAGAGATACGTGTGATTTTGAGGTACACGAGAGGTACACAAATCACTTGCGAATAAAAATAACGGCTGAAAAAGACGGTAAATATGCTAATATTGATACTGAAATCCACTCAAAATACAGGTGGCTAAATAATCTGAAGAGAGTGGGAATGACGAAAAGCCCCCTCGGACACCTGATTGCTCAGGGCGTCCGGGGGGCTTTTTTTGTCTGTTTTCAAAACAAATCTTTGATAAGCAATTTAATTAAAAGCGATTATGATTCAACAAGGTTCATTTCCTTGTTTTTCCCAAGATTGGTTTTGAGCTGCTTCACAGAAAACGGTTTGCCATGCGCGGGATATATCATTTTAGCACCCGCCGCGATAATTTTTCGCCAGCTTTTATAGTATTCATCCATGTTGCAGATAAAGATCACGCAGTTTTTCGTACCCGCAAACTGGAGCATGCTTGCGGCGGCGTCCCCAGACAGGTAATCGCCGTCGTCAAACAGGATTGAAATTGAATCCACTGTGTGGCCCGGCGTCATGATGATTTTGCCGTCCAGAGGAATGCCAATATCGTTGAGGCGTGTATCGCTGTCAACCAAAATGTCGCAGTCCCTGGCAATATAGGGCGTAAACTTCAGATTTTTTGCCTTATCAATTTTCTTTCTCAGTATCACGGAGAGATAAAACTGTTTGCGGCGGATTAACCAGGCAACTCTTTTATTTAATAATCCGCCACCGTGCGTCCGATCATTTTCGCCTCTTGAAATCAAATTTTTGCACAGGCTGGACATAACGACCCGGATGGCGCCGTTTTCACGCAGAATGTCATGCAGCAGCCCACAATGGTCATCGTGATGATGTGTCAGTATAATATGACTGATCTGTGCAACATCGACGTTCACTTCTCTTAGCCGTTTGCGAAAAAGCGCCAAATCTTCCTCATAACCCGTATCCACAAGAACATACCGGTCATCTGCTTTGATTAAAAAACATGTTGTTATGCTTAACCTAATCGGAATCAGTTTCATCGTATCCATCCTCTCCAATCAGTTCAGCCTGCTGCTGTTATGGAATAAGACCCTGCGTCCGGCCTTCCTGCACTGCCAGCATCCGGGACGAAACACCAAGCTTGCCATAAATGCTGAGCACATGGGTTTTTACCGTGGCAGGTGAGATGAAGAGTTTGTCGGCAATCGCGCGGTTGGTAATTCCAAGCGACAGCTCTGCCAGAACCTCAAGCTCGCGCGCGGAAAGTGAATCAGGTTCTTTGGCGGGGGAGCCGGAATAACCGCAGACAATCAGAGCATCACGCAGGAAAGTCGTTTCAGGTTCGGACAAAGCGTGCTTTCCTGTTGCATGCGCGGACAGCTCCCGCATCAGCGGTAAAAGGGTGGTTCGGTCTAAGTAAAGCGGCATTAATATACGGTCCTCATGCGCGTAATGGACAGCCTCGCGCATCAAATTCATGATCTCCCGGTGACTGTTTTCCGTCTCACCGCTGTGGTTGAGCATAAATACTTTTAACAGCCCGGCTTCTACTAAATGAAGTGCATTTTTATGAAGCCGTGAGAAGATCAGTACTTCTTCTGTTTCCCGAACGGCTTCCCCTACTTCGCCCCGTTTAAACAGCAGCCTGGCTCGCAAAAGCCTGAAAAAAGGCTGAAATCGGTAATCTTCCTCCGTGCTCAGTGCTTCCAGGAACTCGCCGGCCAGCTTCAGAGGGAGCCTGCCCGCACAGTCAAGTTCGTGGATGGGGCGTCCCAGCGTAAGCACGCTGAAAGCACGATATTCGGACAGAATTTCTTGGACATAGGCGGCTCCGGCTTCATCGTCGCCGGATAAAAATTTCATTTCGGCTTCGTGATAGGCCAGTGTCAAATCCGTGATGTCAACATGGATACGCTGGGTTTTCAGCAGCGCCCTGGCCTGATTCAGCATATCTGCCGCCTTGTCAAGCTCCATTCTGCGCATGTAGACGCCGGCCAGGCCGAAATAATAATTAATTCCGATTCCGGACAACATCAGAGGCGACTTAAGCGATTTCTGACATCTGTCATAACAGGAAAGGCTGTCGTTGAGTCGGCCGGTTTCTTCATAAACCTGTGCCAACTGGTTATATGCGAAGAAATCAATGAACACATTCGTGCCCGCGCTGGTTCGGATTGCCGCTTTGATACAGCTTTCCGCCTCCTCATACTGCATCCGGGCGACGAGCGCCGCCGAATTTTCCACCAGTATCATTGCTTTTGCCGCGGGTCCGAAGGGAATGTGTTCGATCTGCTCGGCGGTCATCGCACGATACTGCGGCAGAATAGCATCGCCGTTTGAGATATAAACCTCAGCAAACTGTATGGCGCGGAAAACGTCGGAATCACCATAATGCGTTTTAAATTCCTCAAACAGCACACGGCACCGGTTCATGTTCAGATTGCCTATATTGTATATGAAACACTGGGCGGCGAGGTCTGCGTCCTTGATCAGCAGCTTCACCGGAACCTGGTCGAGATAGCCCCAAGCTTCGATCCTGCCGCCCATTTCATGCGCGAGCCGGAGGACATTGTCGTAGTCCTCCGCCGCGCAGAATTCCCGCAAAGCCTCCTCGCAGTCGCCCTGCTGTTCAAAAGCCACGGCGGCTTTTTGGCAGAGCTTCTGCTTTTGCGCCTGCGGCATGCGCTGGAACTGATGTGTCAGGTAATCCGACAGAATATTATGATAGCGGTACACGGCGTCTTTTTCATCCACACAGATGATAAAAAGATTTTTACCCACAAGTGCGTCGATCATCCGGTCAAAGTCCGATGTTGTCAAGCTGTCAAAGAGTGCGGAGCAAATGTTCGCGTTGAAATAGGAGAGGAAGCCGGTTCCGATCAGAAAATCCCGCTCACGGGGCATCAGCGATTCAAAAAGCTCACGCGTCAGGTATTCCGCGGCGATCCCTCCGCCCGCGCGGAGCAGCGGCGCGGAGTGTGTTCCGACAGCACCCGCCGCCGCGGCAAGCTGCAGCCCGCCAATCCATCCGTCTGCATATGCGTTGAGACGGGACAGCTCCTCGTCGTCTCCGGGAAGACTCAGCGTATTTTTTAAAAACGCCATACCTTCTTCTGGTGTCAGCTGCATTTGCTTCCCGTCGATATACAGCAGCTTCCCGGACATGGCCAGCGGTCCGAGATAGACAGGCGGGTCCTCACGGGAGAGCATGAAGATATGAACATTAGACGGCATAGCGCTGATGAAGAATTCCAGCGTACGAACGAGTGAAGTCTCTGCGACGCAGTGGACGTCGTCGAGTACGATGTAATAATCTTCGCTGCCGTAAAGCCGATTGATCAGCAGGGTCAGCAGTCTTTCCATATGAGAGGCGTCCGGAGCGGAACGCATCAGGTCGAGAAAACCTTCTCCATCATCCCAAAATGTGCTGACGGCAGCAAAAAAATACAGCCAAAAGGAATAAATATTGGTATTCGAGGCGTCGAGTGACACCCAACAGACATTTTTTAGTCCTGTTTCGTGGATAAAAGAGGACAGCAGTGTCGTTTTTCCAGTCCCCGCCCCACCTCGCACAAAAATCACACCGATGTCGGCGCACTGCGAAAGCTTCTTAAATAAAGCCTCACGCACTACATAGTTTTTCCTGGGCGCGGGTATTTTCAGTTTTGTGGAGAGAAGCAGCGCATCCGAGGGGAAAACCATGGCAACCACCTATCATTAATGCTTTGTATCAATTTTATGCCCTTATGCTCGTTTTGACAAGCGTAGTTTTATATATCACACTTTTTTTACATACATCCGCCGCAAAACAACACAAGAGGATACAAACAGGACAAGAGAAAAGGAAATGACATAGATTATGGACCCCACATGCTCTGTCGCGGTGCCTTTTTGCAGATACTGCGCGAAATTCATCAGCTCCTTCTGAGGGATCACTTGAATGATTCTGTCAAGCACCGTGTTATTGTTACTGAATGCGTAAAAACTGCCCGACAGCACCGACGCAAGCACCATCACGGAGTTGCCTAACATGTTTGCGTTATCCGGCTTTTTAATCAACGTGTTCAACAGCAACGCAAATGAAATACCCAAGAAGGCCAGCGCCGACATCAGCCCAGCGTACTGTAAAAGTGAAAAGCCGATATTCCAGCCGCAGAACTTCAATATAATAAGCAGCAGATATTCCGGCAACAGCATGGACAGGCAGTAGACGCAATGCGCCGCGAGATACCATCCAAACGAAGCCGGTGCGGCGGAGATTCGCCGGAGCTGCCCCTGCTCCTTGTCGTCGGCAAAGGTAAACAGTGTGGCAAAGGTTATCATCAGCAGGAACATCATCATAAAGCCAATGATATTTACACCGACGCCGCGCTCCGTTTGATCGCCGGATAGATCGGCGTTGGGATTGCTGAGCAGCGTAAGCAGCATGTTTTTGAAATCGTCATTACGGAGCGTTTCAATTTGGTAATTCCCGTCCGAGTCAACAGTGACATAGGCGTCGTATTTCTGCTCAATGAGGCTGGAAAGGGGTGGTTTTTCCGCCATGACGGTCACATGAAGTGCGTTCGAGCTTTGGGGCTCGATAGACGCGCTCTGGGATATGAATGCTATATGCGCCTTTACCTGCTGCGTTCCGGTAATATAGACAGCAAAAATAACGAAACCCATCGTGATGACTGTGAAGGCTGCTATCGACGCAATACGCGGGATAACGCGCAGATAATTATTTTTTAATACGCTAAAAAATGGGTTCATATGTAATCCTCCGTTCTGAAAAAAAGACGGCAGCCTAACACGAGCAATACCGAGATCACAGACGCGCCAATCAACACAGGCCAGAAAAGCGTGAGACTGTTGTCGCAGGACAGCGCAAAAAAAGCGTCGTTGAGCCATTTGACAGGTGAAAGCTTTGTGATCAAGGCAAGCGCTCCGCCCGCTCCGTCAAATGAAAAAAAGGTTCCGCCCAGAAAACAGAGCACGCTGATGGTTAAACTCAGCAGGGAACTGGTGGTTTCTTCACTGTGAAAAATACAGCAGAACAAGATTCCCAGCGCGACCGCCATAAATTCAACCGGCGCCATGAGCAAAACAAAAAAAATCGGATGTATCCCTAATGTGACATTCAGAAGCGGGCAGAGAACAGCGAGTAACAAAAGATGCAGCGTGTAATCAAATACGAAGGATGACAGTATTTTTGAAAAATAGATCGGAAAGAGTCCCGCCGGGGAATAGATGATCCGGAGATTCGGACGCTTGATATCACGTTCCATAAAGCAGTTGGAGGCCGTCATGGCGCCATTCAGCATTCCGTAAATGAGCAAGGTCACCACGTAGTATTGATAGGCATCCTTACTGTGGGCATCATTGCCGCCGGTCAAAAAACCCATGATAAAAATGAGAAGTGCTGCAAACAGCGTGTTGTACCCGACCAGGACAGGGTTTTTGAAAAGATTGATTATGTCCATTTTAAAAATTAATAAGAAACGTCGCATTCGTGTTCCCTCCCCGTCTAGTCGCGCAGCTTGCGGTTTGTCAGCTTCAGGAAGACCATTTCCAGGCTGGCATTCTCGCTGGTAATATTCCGGATTTTTTCACCCCGGTTACTAAGCAGGGCAATCATGCGGTCAAGGTTTTCAATGCCCTTGAGCGACGTGATTTCAATGATGCTGCCGTCGATTTTCGCAGCTTTTACACCCTCAACGGAGAAAAAGTCGTCGTGCGAAATACCGCAATTTTCTTCGACTTCAATGATATATCTCTTTTCGTTCTGAATTTCTTCCTTAAGGCTTTCCTTTGTGCCTTCGGCGATGATGGCACCGTGATCCATGATGATGATGCGGGACGAGATCACCTCGACTTCTTCCATGTAATGGGTTGTGTAGATCACCGTCATGCCATGATCCCGAAGCTTTTTGATGGATTCGAGGATGTAATTGCGGCTTTGCGGGTCGATTCCAACAGTAGGCTCGTCCATGATCACCAGTTCTGGGTCATGTGCGATGGCGCAGGCGATGTTAAGCCGCCGTTTCATCCCGCCGGAAAAGGTCTTGACCTTATCATGTCTTCGGTCGTCAAGTCCGGCAAAAACAAGCGCTTTGTCAACCGCTTGTTTCAGTTCATTTCCATGCAGCCCATAAAGGGACGCAAAAAAGCTCAGATTGCGCTCCGCGCTCAATTCTTCATACAATGCCACATCCTGGGGGACAATACCCAATGCCTGCTTGTAGGTGCGAAGCTGGCTGCCGATAGGCTTGCCTTGAAATTGAATATCACCACCGTCGCTTCCCAGTGCCGCCGTCAGAATATTGATGGTTGTGGTTTTCCCCGCGCCGTTTGGTCCCAGAATACACAGTGCCTCTCCGCGATGCACATTGAAGCTGATTTCGTTGAGAACTTTGTTTCCCTTGAAACTTTTAGTCAAATGACTGACACTCATTAAATGTTCCATATGATCATCTCCTGTGTCTTATCATACGGTATCAGCCAAATAATAAAATCAACCGTTCGGATGATCTGAGCGGTTGATTTTTAAATAGTTATTTTTGTGCGGACATCGCCCAAAGCAGTATCGGCATCAAGCTCATACCATCCGCCATCTGGCGAAGAGGTAACGGTGATTGTTTCTTGCATGGCATGGAAAAATCTTATCATTAAATTTGATTCGTCTTTTTTCGTGTTTACATGCAGCGTAATATTTGTATAATATTGGAATATAGCGGTGCTGTTGGTTCATAGTAAAAGGATACCACCGGGCAAATGGCCGGATGACTCCATAACAAGCAGCGGGAGATGTGAGATCATATGTATCAAGTGTTTTTTAAACGATGGTTTGATGTTGTGTTATCACTGTTAGGCTTGATTCTTCTTTCGCCAATTTTCTTGATTTTAATGGTTGCGATTAAGCTGGATGATCCGGGGCCTGTTTTTTTTCGCCAGAAGCGAGTGGGAATTCATAAGAGTTATTTTTACATATTAAAATTCCGAACCATGAGCATGAACACGCCAAAAGACACGCCAACACATCTCTTGGAGCATCCCGAACAATACATAACAAGGGTAGGCCGGTTGATGCGCAAGACCAGTCTGGATGAGCTGCCTCAGGTAATCCAGATATTCACCGGTAAAATGACCGTCATCGGCCCGCGTCCGGCACTTTGGAATCAGTATGATCTGATAGAAGAGCGAGATCGGTATGGCGCCAACGACATGAAGCCCGGTCTGAGCGGGTGGGCGCAGATCAATGGCCGTGATGAGCTTAGCATAGAAGAAAAAGCGCAATTAGACGGTGAGTATGCCAGTCAAATCAGTTTTTTGTTTGACTGCAAGTGTTTCTTTGGAACAATTCGCAAGGTTTTCATGCGGGAAGGTGTCGTGGAAGGCGGCACAGGCGTGCAGGAGCGTGAAACGGTGAAACGGTCATGAAGAAAAGAATTTTGTTTTTGGCCAATCATTTTATTACATTGTTTTCATTTCGAAGAGAGCTGATTCAGCAGCTGGTAAACAGCGGGTATGATGTTTATCTTTCCATTCCGACTGATGATCAGAATTGTTTTTTTGCCGACATGGGCTGCACCATTCTGGAGACCAATATGTCGCGCCGTGGAATGAACCCCCTTCAAGATTTCAAGCTTGTTCTTCAATACCGGAAAATGCTCAGACGGGTAAAGCCGAATATTGTATTTAGCTATACGGTTAAGCCCAATATTTACGGCTGCTTGGCATCTCATTGTCTGGGATATCGGCAAATATGCAATGTGACCGGAACGGGAGCGACGTTTCTAAAAGAATCCATTCTGAGCAAAATTGTTCGGATGCTCTATCGGTTTTCGTTCAGGAAGGCATATAAGGTGTTTTTTCAAAATGCAGGTGATCGGGATTATTTTCTGAAATATGGACTTGTAAAGAGCAACTATCATATGCTGCCAGGTTCAGGCGTCAATCTGGATCAGCATATTTTTTCTGAAATACCGCCGGATGATATTGTGAATTTCATTTTTGTCGGCAGGGTAATGGGCGTAAAGGGCATTGCTCAATATCTGGACTGCGCCAAAACGATTCGGCAAGATAGACCCAATACATGCTTTTATATTGCCGGATTTCATGAAGAGGAGAAATATCAAAAAATGGTGGAGGAATATCACAAAGCGGGCTATGTCAATTACATTGGATTTCAGAAAAATATTGATGAATGGATTGAACGGTGCCATTGTACCATTCTGCCGTCTCTGGGGGGAGAAGGTGTTCCAAATGTACTGCTGGAATCCGCCGCTGTGGGACGTGCCTGCATTGCCTCCGATATCAGCGGTTCCCGGGACGTTATAGACGATGGCGTGACGGGTTATCTGTTTGAAACAGGCAGCAGTCAAAGTCTGATAGAAAAAGTGAACCGCTTTCTCGAATTGCCCCTGGAGGAAAAGCGGGCCATGGGACGAGCGGGACGCAGAAAAGTAGAGCAAAGCTTTGACAGAAAAATTGTAATGGACCGATATCAAGAGGAAGTTGCGAAAGTATGAAAAAATATGTGAGGGCGGCAATTTGTGTGGCGTTTGGCATGTTCAAATTCTTTTTTACAAAATTATTTCATCCGAAATGGTTTCGAGGACCGCTTATCAGTGTCATTTCACCTAATACTGAAATCAGCCTTGATTATGGAGGAAAGCTGACCATCGGAGCGTGGTTTAAGATGCGGGGAGGCGCGAAACTCCGCGTCAGAAACGGCGCGGAGTGTGTCATTGGGGATCGCACCTCAATGAATTGCAATTGTATGATCACATGTCATGAGAAAATCTTGATTGGAAATGACGTTCAGTTTTCGCCCAATGTGCAAATCTACGACCACGACCATGACTATCGTGCGGGGCTGGAAAATCAACAATATCAAACAGCGCCTGTGACCATCGGAAATCAGGTGTGGATTGGAGCAAATACAGTGATTCTGCGGGGTACCGCCATTGGGGATCATTGCGTGATCGGTGCGGGAAGTGTGCTCAAAGGGGTGTATCCTGATCATTCCTTGATTATACAGAAAAGAGAAACCACCGTGCATCCAATTTCTGTTGAACGGTCAGAAGCCTGTGAACAACCAATTTGATGAAAAGGAATGTGCTATGAAAGTTCTGATTGCCACCGATGTTTGGATCACACAATATCGCTGCCGTTATTACATAGCAAGCGCATTCTATACCATACTGAAGCGATATAGCGATGCATTTGGAAGCATTGTGTTATGCAGCCGCATGCAAATATCAGAGGAAGAGCCCTCCAAACAAGTGGATGCGACAGAGCTTTTAGAAGACGTGGTATCCGTTCGTCAAACAGAGGCGTTTTTCAATCGATGCGGACAGAAAATGGAGTCTGCCGTCAGCGGTTGCGATCTGGTGGTTGGGCGGCTGCCTTCCATCATTGCATACAGGGCCATTGATGCCGCCCGAAAAAGCCGAACACCATACCTTGCGGAGGTGATGGGATGCGCATGGGACGCCTATTGGAATCACGGTATTCTTGGGAAACTCATTGCGCCTTATATGTACTGGAAGATGAGGCGGTGCATGAGACATGCAGCTTATGCGGCATATGTTACGAGCTATTTTCTGCAAAACAGGTATCCATGTAAACGTGTGTCGCTGTCAGCATCAAATGTCAGAATTTCAGAGTCTTCAGAAGCTGTGCTGTACAAAAGACTTGAAAAGGTGGAAGCGTTCGACTCAAATCAGATAAGCATGATGACCACTGCCGCTGTTAACGTTCGTTATAAGGGACAGGAATATGTCATCCGTGCGATTGGTAAATTGAAAAAGAAAGGGATTACAGTGCAGTACTATCTTGCCGGCGGCGGCGACCGGACCTTCCTTTCTGATTTAGCGAGGCAATACGGGGTGATCGAACAGGTTGTTTTTTTGGGGGTATTGTCGCCGGAAGAAGTTTTTTTCTGGCTGGATCGAGTTGATCTATACATTCAGCCAAGCCTGCAGGAGGGACTTCCCCGGGCAGTCATTGAGGCAATGAGCCGCGGATGCCCGGTACTGGGGGCGGATACAGCGGGTATTCCTGAGCTGATTGCTCCGGAGTGTGTGTTTAAACGAAAGTCTGCCGAGGCAATTGCCGCGGCAGTGATCAAACTATCTCATAAGGATATGATGCTCCGTCTTGCGGCAGAAAATTTCAGAATGTCTCAGGAGTATCATGAACCTATTTTGAATGCAAGACGAAACGCTTATTATCATCTCATGGTAAATGAACTAAAATCATCTTCTTTTGAAAACGTGGAAGAAAATTTAGTGGAAATGGGGAATGAGATTGAAACTACAACTACCAAAGATACATTGGTTTGAAGTGTTTCTGGGCACATATTACATCTGGTATTTTTTTCCGATCGCTCGCGCAACATTCAGCGCAACCATCTATAAATATGTATTCTTTTCCTTTTTTCTTCTGGGAATGCTTCTGCTTTTGGCCGCCTGCGCTTTTCATAGTCAAGGAGAGCGCCTTCAACTCAAGGTGCTGATTCCTGTCATATCATACATGCTGGTAATGCTGCTCATGACGGCGTTTCATGTTGAAGATGCGGCTTTACATATCAGAGTCAGCTTTACCTTTTGGGGAACCATTCTGGTATACTCAGCAATGGGAAAATTCCCGGATGCCAGAATGCGATTTGGAACGTTTCTGATGATTCTGTTTATTCTGACTGCCATTACCTCCTCCATTGGAGTGATCAAAGATCATTCGGTAGCGAGAATTTTGACCTATGCGTCTAACTCCGTTGAGGAAGATTACAGGCTCATGAAACAAAATATCAGCAGTATCTATCTGTATCAATGTATGGTCATAGCAGTACCGATCTATCTGTATCTGATTAAAAAAAGAAAAAAAGTTTGGCTTGGTTACACATTGCTGATTCTGTCTGCCGTTGTTATCCTCAATGCATCCTTTACCATTTCATTGTTTTTGATGCTGGCCGCAGTACTGATTTGCCTGCTGCATACTCAGTTCCGGTGGTTGAATATCATACTGTCACCCTTACTGATCTGTGCTGTTTTGCTTGTGCCGTGGGGAAACCTTTTGGCGTACCTTGCCGGACTAATTGACAATAGTTATATTTCCGTTCGTCTGACTGAGCTATCAAATTCGATTCAAAGCGGAATGCAGTCCACCGGAGACCTTGCGCTTAGAAAGAGACTTTATGAGTCATCTTTGCAGACGTTCTTTTCCCATTGGATGGGTGTGGGGCCACTCTATAGTTATATCGAATTCGAAAACGGAATAGGATACCATTCGCAAATGCTGGACGATTTTGCACGGTACGGAATTGCCGGTGTTGCGTTTTATGGAGTATTTCTGTCCCAATACTATCAGCTTTTAAAAAATAGCTGGGCCAAAATTCGCATGGAAGCGGTTGCGTTTCCGGTCACGCTGCTCTATACGGCGTTTCTGATTTTGAATCTTGGGTTTCGCTCTGCGGATGAGAGTATATTCATGCTGTTCATTTTACCGGTGCTTCCCGAAGTCATTCATCGGCGCAGCGCAGTGAAAAGTGCGTTTGAGCAAAAATCAGCGGTCGAATGGGAAAGGCAGGGCATGCAATGGTAAATGTTTTGCAGGTTGTTTCCGATATTGGAGCTCCTGGTGGGATACAGACATTGGTAAAGCGATATTATGAACGAATGGACTCCACACTTGTTTCAATGGATATTCTGGCCCATGAAAATACGCAAAAAGGGTTCGATCAATATTTCATGGCGTTAGGGTGCGGCATCTATATGGTGCCCCCAAAAAAGAAAGGTGTTTTTAAGCATCTGCGCGCGCTTGGCAGGGCACTGAGGCGGAAGCATTACGACATCA
>Ga0316604_10000970_pt1 | contig 28664 bp, 10 predicted proteins | sample OWC_soil_day20_C_FD_207650 | JGI IMG/M metagenome (GOLD analysis project Ga0316604, IMG submission 207650) | Wetland soil microbial communities from Old Woman Creek delta, Ohio, United States - OWC_soil_day20_CT | ecosystem: Environmental > Terrestrial > Soil > Wetlands | place: USA: Ohio... | reverse complement strand
GGTCAAACTTCATATGTACCGATACCATTGGCAGAACTGCAGGAAAGCTATGTTCTCTCTTCTTCACAACGGCGTTTATGGATACTGAGTCAGCTGGAAGATGGTAATGTAGCCTACAATGTTCCAGGCGCCTATGTCTTCGAAGGTAACGTAGACAAGGAACGTCTGGAAGAAAGTATTACCCGGTTGATTGCCCGCCATGAAATATTACGTACCATTTTCCTGGAAAGTGAAGGTGATGAAACCCGGCAATTAATATTACCTGCATACGCTTTTAACCTGTCTTATATTGACCTGCGGGATCAACCGGATAGAGTCAGTGATCTGCTGGAACAGGATAGCACGCACGTTTTTAATCTTACAAGGGGACCATTGCTGAAAGCTGGTTTATACCAGTTGTCGGACCATCAATGGATTTTCAGCTATGTGATGCATCACATTATCAGTGATGCCGTTTCAATGGAAATATTGATCACGGAGCTCCTGGAATACTATAAAGGAAATGAAACTCTTCCGGCCCTGCGTATTCAATATAAAGACTACGCTACATGGCAGTACCAGCTACTGACCAGTGAAGATCATCAGCAGGATCGGAATTATTGGCTAAATAGCTTTGCAGGTTCGCTACCCACACTTGAACTGTTATCAGACAGACCCCGCCCTTCAGTAAAAACATACAATGGCAGTGTCATCAACAAAACGCTGAATCGTTATACAAACAAAGGTTTCAGAAAACTACTCTCACAGCAGGATGCTACCTTGTTCATGGGCCTGCTGGCAACTGTGAACACGCTGCTATACAGATATTCGGGGCAGGAAGATATTATTGTTGGTTTCCCGGTTGTAGGTAGAGAGCATCCCGATCTGAATGGTCAGATAGGTTTTTATGTAAACACGCTGGCACTTCGATCACAGTTCAGTGGGGAGGATAGCTTTATTGCACTGCTGTCTGCCACCCGTCAGCTCACTTTAGATGCTTATGCACATCAGCGATATCCATTTGATCAGCTGGTAGAAGATCTTCAAATGAAACGTGATATGAGCCGCTATCCATTGTTTGATGTGGCACTTTCATTACTCAGCGAAAGCCGGCAGATGGAGAATTCCGGTATTGACCATTTAAAAATTTACCCTTACAAGAGTGATACAACTGTAACCAGCAAATTTGATCTTCAATTCACTTTCAGCGAATCTGCCGAAGATCTCCACTTAACCCTCCTGTATAATACAGATCTGTATGATGCCGGCATGGCCAATTATCTGGTGGAACACCTGGAACAATTGCTGAACGCCATCATCGCCTCACCGGAAACAGCGCTGAGTAAACTGGATTATATCAGTGCAAATGAGCGGAAAAAGTTGCTGTTCGGTTTTAATGATACCGCGGCTGTATATCCACGTGACAGTACAGTTATGCAGGTATTTGAAGAGCAGGTGTTACGCACACCATCAAAGGCTGCGGTAATATTTGAAGATACTGTCTGGACATATACTGCGCTGAATGAAATCACCAATCAGCTTGCTCACTATCTCAGGCATAGCGCAGGTATTCAACCAGGAGATTCGGTGGGACTAATCCTGGACCGGTCAGATAAGCTCATGATCGCCATTCTGGGCATATTAAAAGCTGGTGGCGCTTATGTACCTGTTACGCCTGATTACCCGTCAGAAAGAATAGATTTCATGCTGACTGACAGCCATTGCAGATTAGTCTTTGATGAGCAGGCATGGCATAACTTTTATAGTATCAGGAATGATTATAGCAGGGCAAATCCTACCCCGGTTAATACCGCGACAGACCTGGCCTATATTATGTATACCTCCGGGTCCACAGGCCAGCCTAAAGGAGTGATGATTGAGCACCGGGGTATCCTGCGGTTAATCATCCCCTGCAATTATGTTCCGCTTACCGGCAATGAAGTGTTATTGTCCACCGGTTCTATTTCCTTTGATGCCACCACATTTGAATATTGGAGCATGTTGCTGACCGGTGGTACATTGATTTTTGCTCCCAAAGAAGTATTGCTTGATGCCAGCCTGTTGGGTGCTACTATCCGTGCAAAAGGCGTAGATACTATGTGGTTTACCTGTGGATGGTTGTATGAGCTGATTGATAAAGATATTACGGTATTTGGAAACCTGAAAGCAATTATAAGTGGTGGGGACCGGGCATCTTTGGCACACCTGTATAAATTATATGATACCTATCCGGCATTGCAGATCATCCATGCATACGGGCCAACTGAAAATACAACCTTTTCACTGATGTATCCTATTTCTGGCAAACCCGATGTGTTGCCAATAGGAAAGCCATTGAACAATGATAGTGTATTCATCCTTGATAAAAACCTGCAGCAATGTGGTATAGGCGTTGCCGGCGAGATCTGCCTGAGTGGTGATGGACTCGCCAGGGGATACCTGAATCATCCGGAGCTGACGGCTGAAAAATTTGTACCCAATCCATTCCGCGATGGTGAACTGATGTACCGTAGTGGTGATATTGGCCGCTGGCTGCCCGATGGAAACATTGTATTTGTAGGCAGAAAAGATAACCAGGTAAAGATCCGTGGATTCAGAATAGAGACCGGGGAGATAGAGCATGCACTCCATAAGATCCCTGCAATCATTTCCGCAGCAGTAGCTGTCCATCCCGGAATAAACGACGAAAAAGAACTGGTAGCTTACGTGGTAAGTGACGATACTCTAAATGCTTCTTACCTCTTAACACACCTGGAGAAGATGTTGCCAGCCTATATGATGCCTGCACACTATGTGCAGCTCGCCTCCCTGCCGCTGAACGCCAATGGTAAACTGGACAGAAAGATGTTGCCGGCACCTGCAGGTATCGGATTGGAAACCGGTATCGATTATGTAGCACCCCGAAATGCTGCAGAACAATGCCTGGTGGATATCTGGCATAAAGTACTGGGCAAAGAGCGAATCAGTGTAAAAGATAATTTCTTCGAATCAGGTGGCGATAGTGTAAAAGCGACAAGAGTAGTGAGTCAGCTGTATCGCGATGCGAATATAAAAATAGGATTAAAAGAGATCTTTACACGGCCGGTGCTGGAAGACCTGGCAATTGTACTTACAACCACATCTGCTACGGCATTCACCGGAATTTCCCCTGTTCCTGTTCAACAGGGATATGCATTGTCTGCTGCCCAACGCCGCATATGGATCATGAGCCGCATTGAAGCCGCCAGTGTAGCCTATAATGTAGCAGGGGCCTATGAGTTTAAAGGAAAGCTGGATATGCAGGCATTGGAACATAGCCTGACAACCCTGGGTGAGAGACACGAAGTACTGCGTACAGTGTTTCGTGAAGTAACACCGGGAAATGTACAACAGGTCATTCTGCCACAAAGCTCAATCAGGGTAGCTTATACTGATCTGACCGGGGCGGACAGCCGGTTGCATGAACTGATACAGCAAGATTTTTTCCGGCCTTTTTCGCTGGCAGATGGTCCGCTGTTGAGAGCTGCCGTTTACAAGGTAGCTGATGATAAATGGATATTCAATTACGTGATGCACCACATCATCAGCGATGGTCGTTCTTTAAATGTACTGATCCGGGAATTGCTTCACTTATACAATGGAGGAGAGGCCCTGACACCGTTGCGTATCCAGTACAAGGATTACGCGGCATGGCAGGTGCAACAACTGACCGGCGAGCATTTGCAGGCACACCGTTCCTATTGGTTGCAGCAATTTGAAGGGGAACTGCCCATACTGGGCATCGCAGGCGATAAACCCCGTCCGGTAGTAAAAACGTATAATGGCGGTGGTGTACATAAAATATTCCATGCTGATATCGCCGGCAAACTGCTTCCATTTTTGCAGCAACACAATGCTACGCTGTATATGGGATTATTGGCAGCAGTCAACGCTTTAATATATAGGTATACCGGACAGGAAGATATTATCATTGGTAGTCCTGTCGCCGGCAGGGAGCATATAGACCTGGAATCGCAGATCGGCTTCTATGTAAATACCATTGCATTGCGATCCCGGTTCAACGGAGAGGAAAGCTATCTGTCCCTACTTGAGAAAGTTCGTCAGCAAACCATTGATGCATATTCCCACCAGGTATATCCATTTGATGAGCTGATTGAACAACTGAAGTTACAACGTGACATAAGCAGACACCCATTGTTTGACGTATCTGTAGTGCTGCAGGAGCATACAGGCGATGCACAGCAACAACAACTACAAGCACTCGAAGTCACTGAATATAGTGAAGGAAATAAGTATACCAGCAAGTATGACCTGGCATTTGATTTTATGACTACGGGTGAAACCATTCATGCAAGACTTATATATAACAGTGATATATTTTTTAGTGATACCGCTACCAGGATACTGGACCACCTGGAGCAGCTATTGCTGGCAATACTGACGGCACCGGCAACACCACTTGACAAGCTCAGTTATTTATCCGTGTCCGCGCAGGAAGAGGTGCTGCATACCTTTAATAGTTCCAGTGTCCAATATCCGGCGGACAAAACAGTCGCAGCATTATTTGCAGAACAGGCAGCACGCACACCTGATCAACCAGCACTGGTAGCTGGAGACATCAGCCTGACCTATGCTGAATTGAATTCCCAGGCTAACCAACTGGCGCATTACCTGATCAATACTTATCAGCTGCTGCCAAATGATCTGGTAGCGATCAGCTTCGAACGTGGTGAGAAAATGATCATTGCCCTGTTGGCTGTACTTAAAGCAGGTGCTGCGTACATACCAATAGATGTGGATTATCCCGCTGAGCGTATCAGTTATATGCTATCGGATAGCGGCAGTAAGGTATTAATAGATAAAACAGCACTGGAACGCTTTAGCCGCGTACAGGATGCCTGGTCTGTTGAAAACCCGGTCATATCTACTACGCCGGACGACCTCGCTTATTGTATCTATACATCAGGGTCTACTGGAAAACCTAAGGGTGTATTAATCAGTCATCATGCATTGGTGGATTATTCCTATGCCATCAGAAGCCGCACGAATATCGACAGCTGTCAAACTTTTGGATTGGTATCTACAATCGCAGCGGATCTCGGCAATACCATCATTTACACATCCCTGCTCATTGGCGGATGCCTGCATGTGTTCTCTACTGCGGATGTAATTAGTACTGAAAAGATGAGTGCCAACAGGCTCGATTGCCTTAAAATCGTACCCTCTCATTTTGCCTCATTACAACGCAAAGGAAAATTGTTTGCACCGACAAAGTGCCTGATATTCGGTGGTGAAAAACTGACAGCAGACGTGCTTGATATAATTAAAACCGGTGCTGGAAGCTGCGAGGTATATAATCATTATGGCCCATCGGAAACGACTATCGGAAAACTGGTCAATCGTATTGATCTCAGCTCTTATGATAGTATTCCATTGGGACGCCCATTTGGGAATAATTATGTATATCTGCTGGACAACCACTTGCAACCAGTACCGGTAGGTGTACCAGGAGAGATCTGTATAGGTGGTTCAGGCCTTGCAAAAGGATATCTCCATCAGCCATTATTGACAGCTGAAAAGTTTGTGGCGGATCCTTTTAAACAAGGCAGGCGGATATACAAAACCGGCGACCTCGGACGCTGGCAGCCTGACGGAAATATACTCTTCCTGGGGCGGAAAGATGAACAGATAAAAATCCGTGGATTCAGAATTGAACCTGGTGAAATAGAACAGGTAATACAGCAATATCCTGGTATTGCACAGGCATTAGTGATCCCTGACAGGAATAACCTCATTGGATATGTTGCAGGATCTGCAAATATAGATATAGCAGCGCTACGTACCTGGCTCCTGGGCAGATTGCCTGCCTACATGATTCCAACATGGTTGATGCCGCTGGAGAAATTGCCCATTACACTCAATGGAAAGATTGACAAAAAAGCCCTGCCATCACCTGATTATGATGCACAGCGTCAACGCTCCACATATGTCGGTAGTCGTAATCAGACAGAGCAGGACCTGGTAATTATCTGGGGCGACGTGCTGGGATTGGATACGGAGAAAATAGGTGTAAACGACAGCTTCTTTGAACTGGGTGGACATAGTATTGCTGCTATTAAGGTGATGTGGAAAATTCATGAACAATTCGGCATCGAGCCTGATATGACTGCCTTTTTTAATAGCCCGGATATTGCAACTGTCGCTGCCGAAATACAAAACATACTTTGGATGAAAGCATCAACAGATACACCGGCATCTAAAGTGACAACGATCATTTAAGCTGATTTGAAATCTCATTTTAAATTGTTAATAAGTATTACATGAAAGAGGTTAATGACATCATCAAAACCTTAAGAGAAGCAAATATTCGTCTGATATTAAAAAATGATGACCTCCTGGTAGACGCGTCATCAGGTGAAATAGGAGAGGAATTAATTGCTGCCATCCGCTCAAATAAGCAAAAGCTGGTTAGCTATCTCAGAAAAAACCTCTCAAATGGATCTCCGGTAACTATCAAACCTGTACCTCAGCAGACATACTACCCATTATCTTCTTCCCAACGCCGTCTCTGGATATTATACCAGATGAATCCTGAAAGTATTGAATACAATACACCCGGCGCCTATTTATTTGAGGGGGATCTGAATGCGGAAGCATTGACGCTGGCTTTCCGTTCTTTGATAGTACGTCACGAAATACTGCGTACAGTATTTAAAGAGAATGAGGAAAAGAAAGTAATGCAGTATGTGTATGATGTAACGGACAACCATATTGCCAAACTGGAATATAATGACCTGCGTGAAAAAGATTTAAATGAGAAGGAAACAGAACATTTAATCATACAATTTCTGAATGCACCGTTTGACCTGGTGAGGGGACCACTGATCAGAGCCGCGTTGTATCAGGTCAGTGAGCAGAAATATATTTTTGCCTATTCGTTACATCACATTATTAGTGATAACTGGTCAATGAGTATTCTGATAAAGGAGTTGCTGATGCTGTACAATGCGCATGTAAACGGAACAGCATCCCCTTTACCACCTTTGGCTATACAATATAAAGACTATGCCACATGGTACAGTGAGCAATTGAACAATAATAATATCCTGCAGCACAAGGATTATTGGTTACAACAGTTTGAAGGAGAACTGCCTGTGTTGGACCTGCCGGCTGATAAGGAACGTCCATCTGTAAGAAGCAACCGGGGAGCATCGCTGACCGGGAATATTGACAAGACCCTGGCAGATGGAATAAAACAGCTGGCACAGGAGCAGGGGGGCACCTTGTTCATGGGATTGCTGGCAGCACTCAATACTTTGCTATACCGCTATACAAATCAGCATGATATTATTGTTGGTATGCCGGTTGCCGGAAGATCCCATGCGGAACTGGAAGGTCAGATAGGTTGCTACATAAATACACTCGCTCTGAGAAACCGTTTCAGTGGAGACGATGACTTCAAATCATTATTGCAGATCGTCAGAAATACGACCTTAGAGGCCTATTCGCATCAGATATTCCCATTTGATGAACTGATCGATGCCCTGCCATTGAAAAGAGATATGAGCAGGACCGCATTGTTTGATGTATTGGTTGATTTCCATGATCATTCATTGGCCAAAGGATCCACCCAGCCAGATGGTCTGCATGTAACCCTGTATGAACCTGGTGAACATACCGTCAGCAAATTTGATCTCACGTTTGGTTTCATGGCATACAATGATGAGCTGAAACTGAGCATTGAATATAACACAGACCTTTATCATCGTGAAACGATCGAAACACTGTCCGGGCATTTTAATCGCCTGCTGCAGGCGATCGTGGAAAATCCGCACTTACCGGTCAGCCAGCTGGAATATATACCTGCTACAGAAAAAGACTTTTTATTAACCGGTGGTCCCGAAAGCCCTGCCTATAGATCGGTGTTATCACTTTTCAATGAGCGGGTAGCCACTTCACCGGAAAATATAGCGCTGATTTATGGCGAAAACAAGCTGACCTATCAGGAACTGGATAGCCAGTCTACAGCACTTGCCGGCTACCTGGCAGACGTCTGTGAGGTGAGGAAAAATGACCTTGTAGGTATTTTACTTGACAGGTCCCCACATATGATCGTAGCCATGCTGGGCATATTGAAAGCTGGAGCTGCATATGTACCCGTTGATACAGCATACCCCGCCCTCCGGCAGGAGCAGATTATCAGTGAGACAGGCATGAAAGTGCTGCTTACGCAAACAGCCTATGCATTTGAGTTGTCTTATTTTGAAGGCCAGATCTTTGCGATGGATGTACAGCTGGATACGCTTCCGGCAATACCATCACAGCCTGCCGATGAACCAGCTGCAACAGATTATGCATATGTGATCTTTACCTCCGGCTCAACAGGTAAACCAAAGGGATGTACCATTACACATGGTAACCTCGCCAATTATATCCAGTGGGCAGCTGGTCATTACTTTGATACAGCTCAACAGGGTAACTTCGGGTTGTTTACCTCATTATCCTTTGACCTTACGGTCACCAGTATATTTTGCCCACTTGTGCGCGGCACATCACTATATATTTATCCACAGGAAGCCGGGCTGGCAGACATTCTTACACATGCTTTCAGTAACAGTAGCGGAATTGACAGTATAAAACTGACACCATCCCACATTAATTTCCTGCAGGGCCTGCATATTCAGACATCCGATATAGCCTGTGCTATTGTAGGTGGTGAAGAGGTATTGCTCAGGCATGTGGAAATATTGAAGAATATCAACCCCGCCATTAAGATTTATAACGAATATGGCCCTACGGAAGCAACTGTTGGTTGTATGGTGGAATTGCTGGAACAGCACCAGCCTGTTTCCATTGGGAAACCTATCAATGGAACAGGTATATATATACTCGATACGAACCTTTCCCTTTGTGGCATTGGCGTATCGGGAGAGATCTGTATAGGTGGGGTTGGTGTGAGTGTAGGATATCTTCACCTGCCGGAACTGACTGCAGAAAAATTTATTGCAGATCCTTTCCATGCCGGAGAACGCCTGTATAAAACAGGCGATATTGGACGGGTGTTGCCTGATGGCAGAATCGCATATCAAGGCAGGAGGGATGAACAGGTGAAAGTCCGTGGGTTCAGGATTGAGCCGGGAGAAGTGGAAGCCGCAATATGCTCCTTTACAGGTATCACTGCTGCAGCCGTAACGACTATCGTTGCCGCTGATGGTAACAGGGAGCTGGTGGCTTATATGACCGGGAGTGAATCACAGGGGGTACAGGCTATCCGTAGTCACATTGAGGGAATATTGCCTTTTTATATGGTGCCCTCTCATTACGTCATCCTCGATAAGATACCTTTAACCGTACATGGTAAGATCGATTGGAAAGCCCTGCCTGATCCTTTACGGCAGGATCTGAATGCAGTTACACAATATGTTGTACCTGCCACCAGGACGGAAGAAGTGCTGCAGAAAATATGGAGCGAAGTACTTTCATTGAGACCAGACCAGATCAGTATAAAAGATAATTTTTTCAACCTGGGAGGACACAGCTTGAAAGCAACGCGTCTCGCCTCTCTGATCTATAAGGAATTTGAAGTAAAAATTGAACTACGTGTTTTATTCAATACCACTATTCTGGAAGAGCAGGCTAAATTAATAGATGAGTCCGGGAAATTGAGGTTTGCAGAGATACCGGTAGCTCAGAAGGCTGAAAGCTATGAACTCTCTTCTTCTCAACGCAGGCTGTGGATCCTCAGCCGTTTCAGGGACAGTAACGCTGCCTACAACATTCCTGGGGCGTATGCATTTAAAGGTGTGCTTGACAGGAATGCATTTGCTGCGGCGTTTTGCGGGTTGTTGCAACGGCATGAAATCCTGCGTACCATTTTCAGGGAAGATCAATCTGATAAACCAAGACAGTTTATATTAACACCGGAAGAGTTGGCCTTCCAGGTAGGGTATACGGATCTTAGAAATGAGCAGGACCAGGAGCAGCAAATGAAAGCCGGCGTGCAGGAGATCTTTACGACTCCTTTTGACCTCAGTACAGGACCGCTGTTGCGTGCCTCCCTTTTCCATCTGTCAGATGACAATTGGGTATTTGCATATGCATTACACCATATCATCAGTGATGACGGGTCATCTGGCATCATGATACAGGAATTGCTGGCTTTATATAATGCCCACTTACAAGGAGTGACAGATCCATTGCCGCCTTTGAGAATTCAATATAAAGATTATGCGGAATGGCAACAGGTGCAGCTTAAAGAAGCATTCTCAAATGTGAAAAGGAACTACTGGAAACTTTGCTTTGAGGGTGAATTGCCCATCCTTGCATTGCCAGGCGATTACCCAAGACCAGCTATAAAGGCATATACCGGTGGTATTGCCAAAAAATGGTTGTCACCTGAATTAAGTCAGCAGATCCAGGAAGTATTAAAACAACAGGATGTTACCTTATATATGGGATTGGTTGCAGTAGTGAATGTTTTGCTGTATAGGTTTACCGGACAGGAAGATATTATTGTCGGTAGTTCAGTTAACAGCAGACAGCATGCTGATCTTGAAAATCAGATCGGGTTTTATGTCAATACCCTGGCACTCCGCGTCCAGTTCAGCGGACAGGATAGCTATCAATCCCTGCTGGAAAAAGTAAAACAGGTCACTATTGGCGCATATGAACACCAGGACTATCCATTTGATGAGATCATAGAGCAACTGAATCTGCAAAGGGATATGAGCCGTCATCCACTATTTGAAGTAATGGTGGTGTTGCAACGCCATAGGGATAGTGGCCCGGCTGTATCTGAAGGTATGAACGGCCTGCAGGTAAATACGTATGATGGTAACAGCTATATCCCAAGTAAATTTGATCTGACATTCTTCTTTACAGAATCAGCTACCGGTGATCTGCACCTGAGTATTATATATAACAACACGATATATAAAGAGCATACAGCATTACGCATGCTGGACAATTTTGAAGTGCTGGCAGCAGCTATCGCCAATGATACTTCCGACCCTATTTACCAATTGCCCGTGTTGACCGGTCAGGAAGAGCAACAGCTGCTTAATGACTTCAATACATCGGCAATAGCATTTCCGCAGGACAAAACAATTGTTGACCTATTCCGGGAACAGGCTGCCAGCAAACCGGATGCGCCGGCACTGGTGTTTGAGTCAAAAGCATTGAGCTATGCGGAGCTGGATAGGCAATCCGATGAAATAGCTGCTTACCTGCAAAGCAATTATGGCATTACAGCTGGTGACAGGGTAGGTCTGTTAATAGACCGCTCAGATAGGATGATTGTGGGCATACTTGGCGCTATGAAGGCGGGAGCAGCTTACGTGCCTATAGAGCCCGATTTTCCCAAAGGCCGTAAAGCATTCCTGCTGAAAGACAGTGAGGTAAAAGTACTGTTGACAGAGTCTCATCACTTTTTCGATATTGACTATTATGATGGAAATGTCTATGCTATCGATATACAAATCAGCAATGAAGAAACCATCAGCGTAGGTGCAGGGCCGGCTCCGGCTGATCCGGCTTATGTGATCTATACATCCGGCTCCACAGGGCAACCCAAAGGTGTAATGATCAGCCATTGCTCCCTGGTAGATTATGTATACGGTCTCAAAGCAAGGACCAATATACAGGATTGCCGCACATTCGGACTGATGTCCACACCAGCTGCCGATCTGGGTCATACGGTGATATACAGTTCACTCATGCTGGGTGCCTGCCTCCATATATTCCCGGCAGCCAGCGTGATGGATCCTGAAAAACTGGCCGCTGTCCAACTGGATTGTATCAAGATCGTACCTTCTCACTGGAAGGCATTGCAGGATGGAGAAAAGCCCTTTATACCGTCCACCACGCTGATATTTGGTGGCGAGCAACTCACTAAGGATGTTATAGCATTGCTGGTGGAAAAGGGCGCGGCATGCCAGGTTTACAACCACTACGGGCCCACAGAAACGACTGTAGGTAAACTGATCAATCACATTTCATTAAAGGATTTTGCCAGCAAAATATCACTCGGTTCGCCATTTGGTAATACCAGGATTTATATCGTGGACAAGTACGGACAGCTTTGTCCTACCGGCGTAGTAGGAGAAATCTGTATTGCAGGAGAAGGGCTGGCCATTTCTTACCTGAACCAACCGGAACTGACAAAGGAGAAATTTACGGAAGCTGCTTTCAAAAAAGGAGAGCGCATATACAGGACTGGTGATCTGGGTAGATGGCTGCCAGATGGTACCGTTGAGTTCATGGGCAGGAAAGATGTGCAGCTAAAGATCCGTGGTTATCGCATTGAGCCGGGAGAAATAGAAAATGCGTTATTAGCTTTTCAAGGTGTGACAAATGCAGTCGTCATAGCAAGAGAAGGAGTATTGCTGGCATACCTGACCGCCCATGACGCCCTTGCCACAGATAAACTATTGTCGTACCTGAGTAATTTACTGCCTTCCTACATGATCCCTGCTTCATTTATCCAGGTACCACAGATACCTCTGACAGCAAATGGTAAAATAGATAAAGCAGCCCTGCCTGATCCTGTTGGCGCCAGAAAGAATGACGTACAATGTTATATGGCACCACGGAGTGAAAAGGAAAAAGCACTGGTCACTGTTTTTGAAGACGTATTAAAGAAAAGCCCGGTAGGGGTTACAGATAATTTCTTTGTCCTGGGTGGGGATTCTATTAAATCCATCCAGATCATATCACGACTGAAGAGGTTAGGCTTCACACTGGCAATCCAGGATATTCTTTTAAACCCTGTGCTGGAAGAATTGGCTGTTTTTGTAACAGCAGATACAAATGAAATATCACAGGACGTGGTGACCGGCCAGGTGCAGTTAAGTCCCATTCAGCGATACTTCCTGGAACAGGACAATGGGCAGAAACAGCACTTCAACCAGGCAGTCCTGCTGTATAGTCGGCAACCACTGGATGAAAAAGCTATTGCCGCTATTTTTGAAAAGATCCTGCAGCACCATGATGCGCTACGCATGGTCTTTACAGAAATTGCAGGAGGATGGACACAGGAATGTAAAGATGAAGGAGCAGGATTTTCTTTGGAAGTTGTGAACGAAACCGATCCTGCAGCATATGCAGCACATTATGACCGGATTCATACTTCCTTCAATCTGTCTGCCGGTCCATTGTTTAAAGTGGCCCTGTTCCATGGAACAGACGGTGACCGCCTGCTGATGGTCGCACACCATCTCATTATTGACGGCGTATCCTGGCGCATCATTTTTGAAGACCTGTCAGCCCTTTATCAGCAATACAGTACCGGGCAGCCGTTATCAATGCCGGCAAAAACCCATTCCTTCAAATACTGGATGGATAAACAGACGGCATATGCATGGAGTGATAAGCTCAGGGAAGAAGCATCCTATTGGTCTGCTGTAGACAGTGCACCATTGGTGCATCTCCAGCCAGATCATCCTGCAGGTAGTTATACAAAGAAGGATAGTGCGGTAAGCTCTGTATTGCTCGGTAAAGAACAGACGAATCTATTGCTGACCCAATGTTATAAAGCCTATAAAACGGATATCAATGATATTCTGTTGGCAGCGTTGAGTCTGGCTTTCTACAGGCAATTTAATATGGACAGCGTGGTGATCCGGCTGGAAGGTCACGGTAGGGAAGCTATTGCAGAGAATATTGATATCAGCAGAACCATTGGCTGGTTTACTACACACTATCCGGTTGTACTGACTATAAAAGATGGAGAGAATAACCTCCGTCAACTGCTGGAAGTAAAGGAATATCTCCACCGTATACCCAATAAAGGAATAGGATACGGAATACTGAGGTATATCACCGGAAAGGATTATACTATTTCGCCCGAAATTTCCTTTAATTATCTGGGAGACTTCGGCTCCGGTGTAAGTGCCGGAAATGACATACCGTTGTTTGAGTTCTCAGGTGATTACAAGGGTAGGGAAGTTCCAGATGATCGTGTCAGAGATATCCTTCTTAATGTCAATTGTATGGTGGCTGAGGGGCAGCTAAGGATTTCCATTGAATACAGTGCTGAACAGTATGAGCGCAGTACAATTGATCGCCTGCTGGAGTTATTCCGCATGCAGCTGGAAGGACTGATTAAAAAACTCAGCACAGAAGACAAAGTACATTTTACACCAGTTGACTTCACCTATAAGGGACTTAACCTGGAGCAGCTGGAGGAATTAGACAAGTTGTAGCATTTACATATTTTTTTTAAAACTAAACATTAGCAGTCATGAAAAGCACTATTTGGTACACTAAACCAAACTTAGTAATTGAACCTTTGTTTGACAGATGGTATGCCTGGTCACATCTCGTTTCACCCGCTACAGCCGCTATGAATGTAGTTGGCAGACATCTGAAGATCATGAATTCCTACATCCAGTCGCCACAGATCCACGCAGCTGCAGTGCAGAATCCTAAAATGCTGGGTGGCCCGTTCATGGATTATAAACGCCCACGTGTAGAAGACATCAAGAAGCTAAAGGTGTCTACAACAGAGAAACAGGCTAACCTGATTCAATTCGCAGAAGCCATTAAGGAACTGGATGAAATGCTGAAAAAGCATGCAAAGGGCTACGCCCTCGAAACCCTTTATGAGAAAGTGCCTGATATTCTTAAGGGCTATGTGGAACTGATCTATGACCTGAATAATAACCCTTCTTTCAGGTTTTTTGAATCTCTGCTGTACAACAGTGAGTTTTATAACAAAAATTCTCAGAGTATCGCATTATGGATCACAGATAACGACGAACGTCCATTCTGTCTGAGTACTGCCCGTCTTGATGAACCAAATGTACTCCACCTGGATGTACCATTTGATCATCCTGGTATTGATGCGTTGAGCAGAATGAAGCGCGAAGGTGGCTCAATTGACGATATCGCTGCATTGCTGGGCGTAAAAGAAGAAGATAGAGCCCTCTTTGATACTTTCTTTACACAGGAGTCACAACCCACTTACAAGAAATATAACGGACCCAATGCAAGAATGCGTTATTTTGGTCATGCATGTATCCTGGTGGAAACAAGGGATATCAGTATTCTGGTAGATCCGCTGATCAGTTATTATGGTTACCAGTCCAGCGTAAACCACTTCTCTGATATAGATCTGCCGGACGAGATTGACTATGTGCTGATCACACACAATCACCAGGATCATATTTTGTTTGAGACCTTGCTTCCATTAAGACATAAAGTGAAAAACATCATTGTGCCAAGAACAACCACTGGTGCCCTGCAGGATCCAAACCTCAGAATGGTATTTAACCATGCCGGGTTTAAGAATGTAAAGGAAATAGATGAAATGGAAGAGATCAGTTTTGAAAACTGCGTGATTAAAGGTATTCCTTTCACAGGGGAACACAGTGACCTGAACATTCAAACCAAAACCTGTTTCCATGTGTCTGTAGGTGACTTTACCTTCTTGTTTGCAGCTGATTCCAGAATCGTGGAAGGTAAACTGTATGAGCACGTACACCGTGTGATCGGGGATGTGGATGTCATCTTCCTGGGAATGGAATGTGATGGTGCACCACTGACATGGTTATATGGACCATTGTTGACGGAAGACCTGGCAAGGGATAAGGATCAGTCAAGAAGACTGTCAGGATCTAACTTTGAAAAGGGTATGCACCTGATCAATGTATTCAATCCGAAAGAAGCGTATGTATATGCAATGGGTCAGGAACCATGGCTGGAATTTATCAGCACAGTGAGATATACAGAAGAATCCAATCCAATTATACAATCCAACTTACTGGTAGAAGAGTGTCATAAACGTGGCATTATCGCAGAGCGCCTGTATGGTGAAAAGGAGATCCTGTATAACTTCGAAGAGCGCAGTGAGGCGAAGGAAGCGGCATTGGCAGATAGTAACCAGTAAGCCTGATTTAAAAAACTAACAAAATAAATGTGAAGCAATTACTGAAATTGATATTGCCGGTAACAGGCAGGAAAGGCGTCCTGAAGTATATGCTGTTAGGCGTCGTGACAGGGTTATGCGGGTTCACTTTTATTAATAGCGTAACCAGGATAATAGGCATTATGATCGCTGATAACTTCGCTGTTATCAAAATAGAATACGTGATCATATTCATGGCTGTTATCCTGGTATATGTCTGGTCCAGGAGGGCGTTGGCACTGACGAGTATGAGTCTGTCCCTGCGCATCACCTGGACCCTGCGAAAGCAGATATTGTCCCTGGTATTAAGGGCACACTACTGGCAGGTGGTAGGAAGGATACCCCGCATACAAACAGCTATTATGAATGATGTGGGGGCATTGACAAATGCCTCCTTAAATGCTATTGACTTTTGTATTTCCATCATTGTCGCTTTGTCTTGCTTTGTTTACCTGGCTACCATTTCCATTGTGCTCTTTGCTATTACAGCGGTTGTGGCTATGATTGGTGTAACGGTGTATTATATTTCATCGCGGAGAAATATAGCCAACCTGCAGCGCTCACGCCGGCTGGAAAATGAATTTCAGGCAAACTTCAATAGTATCCTGAACGGCTTCAAAGAAATTTACATAGAGCCGGCTAAAGGGAATTATATCTACGAGGAAAAGATATGCACCAATGCCAATGAATCTTACAAGCACAGCGTCTGGGCATCTGCAGGCTTCATCAATAACCAGATGATAGGACAGGTGCTCTTCTACCTGCTGGTAACTGCGGTATTGCTTGTATTCAGTGTGTTGCTGAAAATCAAACCGGCTGAAGTAGTCAGTTTTATATTCACACTGCTTTATCTGCAGGGTTCCATTGAAGCCATCATGGTGCAGCTGCCGGTACTTGCAAGGGCAAGAGTGGCAGCAGAACAGCTGTTGGGCCTCCGGGCAGAACTGGAAGAAGTAGGTACACGCGATTCGTTGCAATACACCCATCGTTTTAATGAACCTTTTGAAAAGCTGACCGTCAGTAAACTCACTTTTGGATATAATACGGTATCATCAGGTTTTCATGTAGGACCTGTAACCTTTGAGGCCAGAAAGGGGGAGACGATTTTCATTTATGGCAGTAATGGTAGTGGTAAGACCACCTTCATCTACGCCCTGCTCAGTCTGTATATGCCCGAAAATGGAACTATTGCCTTCAATGATACGTTGATAGATGAAACTAATTACGAGGAATATAAACGATTGTTTGCCGTTATTTTTAGTAACTTTTATCTGTTTAATGAAATCCTCACTATTGAATCGCCAGACCGGGAAAAATGGGATAATTATCTCCACCTCTTTGAGCTGGAAGGAAAGGTAAAACTGGAGGGCAATAGTTTTTCCACAGTTGACCTGTCTACAGGACAAAGAAAACGGCTGGCACTGATTGTTGCACTGCTTGAAAGGAAGCCATTGCTGATCCTGGATGAGTGGGCAGCTGATCAGGATCCTTATTTCAGAAAGAAATTCTATACAGTCATTTTACCACTGCTGAATCAGGAAGGATTTACTATTATTGCTATTACGCATGATGACAAGTATTACCCATTAGCCCACAAACTTTACAGCATGCATGATGGTAAACTGACACAGATAGACCTTGAAGCCTACCGCCGTGCCGAACAGCATGATGAGAAAAGTATGTTAGCAAATTAATGTTTATGAAAAAAACTCAATTGTTCCTGCTCCATTTCGCCGGAGGAAATTGTTATTCCTTTGATTTTTTAAAACCGCTGTTGAAAAACTTTGAAATAGTAGCATTAGAACTGCCTGGCAGGGGGAAACGGTTATCTGAATCGCTGCTTATCGAATTTGATGATGCCGCAAATGATATATACAACCAGGTATTGCAGCAGCTCAACAGCCCGGCATTCATGATTTATGGCCATAGTATGGGCGCCTACCTGGCACTGAAAGTAGGGCATATGCTGGAGCATAAGGGTTGTAAACCCGCCAGCCTCATTGTAAGTGGCAATATCGGCCCACATGCCGGTAGTGAAAAGAAGAAGAGGTATCTGATGGATCGTGCAAACTTCCTGAAGGAGCTGGAACTACTTGGTGGTGTACCACCGGATATCCTCGAAAATGAAGAATATTTCGAGTACTTCGAACCTATCTTAAGAGCAGATTTCCAGGTAGCGGAAGAACATGGTTTAGATGAACGCTATATCGTGAGTGCACCCATTTATGCCATCATGGGTACGGAAGAAGAGAAAGTAGAACAGATTGCAAACTGGGGCCATTATACAAAATCCTGGTTCCAGAGTGAAGTCCTGGCAGGCGGGCATTTTTTTATCCACGAACATGCTGAAAGATTAGCTGGCATCATTAATCATTGTCATAAGAAAATTGCGCGGCTTCAGCATTTTTAAATTAATATCCTTATGAAAAACACCCAGCATACCTTGCAGATTATTTCAGGGCGGACTTTCAATAATGAAATAAAACCTGAAAAAGTACTCGTGTTATATGAAGAGGAATTGCTTTTTATGGGGGACTGCTGCACCCGGTTTGATAAATTCCGGTACTTTAAAACTATTCTGGATGGTGCGTCTGTCAATATTAACTTCACAGCAAAAAAGAACAGCATATTTCACCAGGCATTGCTACACAATAATCCTCATATTGATAGCGTAACTACACTCGCTTGGGAAGAAATTGACTTTTATGCATTTGATACCATTTTCTGTATCATGTATGATGAACCCCGGTTCCTGGAGTTCCTGCATACAAAATATGAGACATCGATCCAATGGAAAGTGTATTCTATTTCAGACCTGCTGCTGAAAAGGGAAGACAGGTCCCGCTATATCTTCCCGGGTAGCGATCAGCTTTTAGCAGGTATTGATATGGACCAGCCAGGTGAATTGTACATTACGGATGCAGAACGGGCCATGGCAGATAGCTGGTTGCGTGATAAGGGATTCCGGGAAGGGGAAGAACTCTATATCGTCATCGATGCCTCCTCTACGAGGGAGAAGCTAATCAACATATTTGTCTATTTTGATGTGCTGAAATACCTGTTGCAGCGGCCAGGATCCCGCCTGCTGGCATTTGACGAAAAGAACCTGGGTAAGGAACAGCTATATCGCGAGTGGTTAGGAGATGAAGCGATGTGCAGGGTGATCTTTTCAAAAGATGATGGCCTTCGTCATCATTTATGCCTGATAGGCAGCTCCTATACCAAAATGGTATTCGGCCCCTGTACGGGCTTATTACATTGTGCCTCTGGTATTTTTAACCATTATGTGAATACCGGTATGACGGATGTACCGGTATTGATCACTTACACAGGTCAGTATACTGCTGAAAACAGGAATGCGGATTTCTGGTGGGGGAAGTGCCCACTGATCAATTGTCTGATGTTAAAAGAACAACATGGTAGAAAGACATTGCTGCAATTGAGTGACCTTACGCCACAGGAACGGGAATTGAATGATACCCTGGCTAGTAGCGCATACACCGCACCAATATTAATTGATTACATACAGGAAAAACTAGATCTGCCTGTAAAGACAGATATCAACGATATAAAAAATATACTGTTGCTTTATGATGAAGAATTACAGTTACTGGGAGAAAGTTGCATCGTACTCGATAAGCTGCGTTATATAAAAACATATTTCAACCAGGCATCCCTGGCAGTGAATTTCTGCACGATGAAGCATCGCAGGTACTTTGAAGCATTATTGAAGAATAACCCCTATGTCGAACGTGTCTCAGCAGATGACTGGCTCAATATCAATTTTCAGGCTTACGACATGATCATTTGTGTGGCCAGTGAAGAAGGTAAGCTACAGCAATTTCTTGAACAGCAATATGGGCAACTGGTTTCGGCAGGCGGTCGTCATATACCGGTTTATTCAATGTCAGCTTTCCTGCTGAATGCTGATATACCCCGTCAGGCTGCATTTCCGGTACTGAGTGAGCTCAGGCAATACTTCAAAAACCCGTTACCGGCCGAGTTGTATATTTCAAAGGAGGAACAGGAATGGGCAGATCATTGGCTTGAGTCAAAAGGATTGCAGAAAAATGAAGAACTATATATAGTTGTGGATGCATCGCCTGTGCGAAGTAAACTGTTAAATTTCCAGGTGTATTTTGATATGTTGAAAGGATTGCTGGCCAGGAAAGATGCAAAGGTGCTGGTATTTGATGAGCGTAAACAAGGTAAACGGAACCTCTATAAAGGGTGGTTGGGTGACACTGCGATGAGCCGCATGATCTTTTCCGAAGGGCAAAGTCTCCGTGAAGATCTTTGTTTAATAGGGTCCAGCTATACAAATCTGGTGGTAGGACCCTGTACGGGACTAATGCACTGTGCATCTGGTATTTTTAATCATTATATGCATGCAGACCCAGGTATGCAACCACCCCGGATCGTGGTGTATACCGGCAAATCTGGCGACAATACCAACAGTTTACAATCCTGGTGGGGCAACGCTCCGCTGGTAAACTGCCTCCTGTTGAAACAGCGGGAGTACGGAACAGAACTAATTACACTGGCCGAAACGGAAAAAAATGCAGTGGATAATCTGCCATGTAGCAGTTACACCGCAGAGATGCTGCTGGGTTTTATCAGCAATGAATTGCCAGGTAAAGAACAGGAAACCTTTATAAAGATACAGCAGGTGACAGCTGATTCGGATATTACCAGCTTGCCCAAAGTGATTATCCTTTACGAAGAAAAGAATACAGTATTAGGAGATGCCTGTATCAAATCTGACAAGTTCAGATATCTGCGGTCATTTTTGCATGCTGATCATTTACATCTCAACCTCACAAACAAGCAGAATCAGAAATTTTATGAAGGATTATTGAAGAATAATCCATATATCGACAAACTAACGGATCTGCAATGGGAAGAGATCCGCTTTGAGGAATTTGATGCTGTCATTTGCATTACGCATCATGAAGACAGGTTCCTGAAATTTCTGCATAATAAATACGGACAGTTAATAGCAGATGGCACCCTTCAGTTACCCATATATTCTATGTCAAAGCATATCCTGCAACAGGAGAAAACAGGTGCCTACATTTTCCCTGAAAGCAGGGAGTTGTTTAGCTACATGCAGGAACCAAGGTTGGGAGAACTTTACATCAGCAGGGAAGAAAGAGAATGGGCTAACAACTGGCTTGCATCAAAAGGAATGAAAAAACATGAACAGTTATTTATCATCCTGGATTCTTCAGCTGTGCGTAGTAAACTGCTTAACATCGATGTGTATTTCAGTTTCGTCAGGCATGCCTTACAGCTGAAGGATACAAAGGTGCTGATATTTGATGAAAAGAATGCGGGTAAGGATGTTTTTTACCGGGAATGGCTGGGTGATGCTGCTATGGACAACATTATTTTCTCCTCTGGCCTTAGTCTGCGCCAGGATCTTTGTCTTATCGGCTCAGATCACACCCGGATCATGTTCGGTCCTTGTACGGGATTGATGCACTGTGCATCCAGTATTTTCAATAATTATGTCAGCCAGGGAATGGACCGGGCAGATGTGCCATTGCTGGTTGTTTATACCGGATGGTACGGAAGTGAGCGGTATGATGTAAAAGGTTGGTGGGAAAACTCACCACTTGTCAACTGTTTGTTCCTGAAAGAAAAGCACAACGGGAAAGCGATAGTAGCGCTTGCTGATATGACGGCTGAAGAGCGGCAGGTACAGGACTCACTCCCCTGTTCGGCGTACACGGCCGACATACTGTGGGGCTTTATGGATATCAGGATCTATGCGGGGAAGTCCCAGCTTACAATTTAAATACCACATTCATGAAGAGATTCAATGTTGAGTCTATATTTCCTTTGATCGCCCTGATCATTCTTACTTATGCACTTGCAATGTCGTTTTTCGGAATGCCGCCATTGGGAAAGTTCCTGGATCCATTCATAGGCGTCGTACAGAATGAGGCAGCAGATAGCAGCTTAAAGGGTATCAGCAAATATAGTGTTACTGCGCCTGTCAACGTATTTTATGACAACAGGGGAGTACCGCACATATTCGCAGAGAATACGGAGGACCTGTATTTCGCACAGGGATATGTAACTGCCAGCCTGCGGTTATGGCAGATGGATTTTATCAGTTATGCGGCAGCAGGAAGGCTTTCTGAAATAGTCAATGAAGGGTTGCTGGACTATGACCGTACACAACGCCGTATAGGTATGCTGGAGTCTGCAAAGTCAGCCCTGGCGCTGATGCAGCAGGATACAACGACCATCAATGCAATACGCGCTTATACAAAAGGAGTAAATGCCTACATCAGTCAACTTGGTTACAGGCAGTGGCCACTGGAGTATAAAGTGCTCAATTACCCTCCCGAACCCTGGACAGAACTGAAAACAGTACTGGTCATGAAAAACATGGGTAACATGTTATCCGGTTATGAGGAAGATTTTAATATGACCAACCTGATGCTGTTGATGGGGGAGCAGCAATTCAATAAATATTTTCCTGGTATTGTGCCGGATATCAGCCCGATCGTGAAAGAAAAGGGTGGTCGTCCTAATCCGGCACTGGCTTTTGAAAAAAAACCAACGTACCTGAATAGTGCATTTGTATCATCAGGCACATTATTGAACGCAAATACATGGAATCCTCAATTAGGTAGTAACAGCTGGGTACTCTCAGGCAAAAAAACGAAAACAGGATATCCCATCTTATGCAATGATCCGCATCTGAATTTCAGCATGCCGGCTATCTGGCTGGAAATGCAGCTATCTGCTCCCGGAATGAATGTATATGGCGTTTGTGTACCGGGATCACCGGCAGTGATCATCGGCTTCAATGAGCATATCGCGTGGGGTATTACCAATGGTTGTGATGATGTAAAGGACTGGTACAAGCTGAAGATCACAAACGACTACCGGAAGTATGAAATGGATGGACAATGGATCAACCTGCCTTACCGCATTGAAGTAATCAAAAGACGTAACCGGGCGCCGTTTTATGATACTGTATACCAGACTATCCAGGGACCGGTAGTATATTCCGGCTCATTTACCGGTTCAAATGGAACACATGCGAACCATGCCTTGAGATGGAGCCTGCATATACCATCCAATGAAGTGCTCACATATATTAAGCTGAACCGCGCGCAGAATTACCAGGATTACAGGGACGCAATAAAAAATTACAGTTGCCCGGTATTAAACTTCTCTTATGCTGATAAGGCAGGCAATATTGCGGTGAACCATCAGGGAGCCATCGCCGTCAAATGGCCAGGACAGGGTAGATTTGTACTGGATGGTACTACCCGTGAACATCTGTATACAGCCAATATTCCCTCCGACAGTCTGCCACAGGAACATAATCCTGCAGATGGTATCTTGTTTTCTGCCAATCAGCATCCTACAGACAATAACTACCCTTATTACTACAATGGATATTATGCAGAGAACAGGGCTAACCGCATCAGGCAATTGCTGGAACATACCGATAGTGCGAATGTGCAAAGTATGATGAAGATGCAGCTGGACAATGTTAGCTATTTTTCGGCGGAGACACTCCCTGTTTTGTTGCAATATATGCAGGGGCGGCAGCTTTCTGTACAGGGCCAGCGTGCACTTGACAGTATGCAGCACTGGAAGGCGACGTACACGCTCAATGATAATATGGCTTTATTGTATAATCTCTGGTGGAAAAGGATCAAAGATTATACATGGGACGAATTCCATAGCTTCTCTTTCCAGTCCCGCGTACCGGATGACCACATCTTGCTGGCGATGCTCCGGCATGAACCAGACAACGATTATTTCGATCAGCAGTTAAGTAATGTGCATGAGGACGCAGGAGATGTAGTGTATGCCGCTTTTAAAGATGCCATTGAGCTACGTGACAGCATTGCTGCTAAAAGAGGAGGCCCGCAATGGGGCAACTACAACCAGGTATCGATGGGCCATATGTTAAACATATCAAAGTTAGGAGTAAGAAAACAGCCCTCAGCTGGTGCTCCGGATGCTATTGACGCTGTTTCTGCTACCTGGGGGCCTTCATGGAGAATGATTGTCCAACTGGGAGAGCGGCCACAGGCATGGGGCATTTACCCGGGAGGAGAATCGGGAAATCCGGGAAGCAGGTATTACGACAACTTTGTCACTGACTGGAATAAAGGCTCCTATTATCCGCTGCAATTCTTCATATCGGCGACAGAAGCCGGGAAAAACACAACACGGAAATGGATACTAAAGTAAAATATATCAATCTTAAAACTGGCATTGTATTACTTGCCATACTTCTGCTCACAAGACTTGCAGATCAGTTGCCATGGTGGATATTTATAGTTCCTGTGCTGATAACCGGCATCGTGATAACGTGGCGGAAATGGCCGGTAAATTGCTTCTGGGTGGGATTTTTAAGTGGATTTATTGCATGGACAAGTGCCAGTATTTATTTCCATCTGCGATCGGACGGACGGTTGCTGGATAGGTTTGGTATACTGGCAGGTATGATCATCGTAGCAGGCAGTGGATTGGTAGGAGGACTGATGACAGGGCTGGCTTTATATACGGGAAAGAGTATCACTACCAATAGGGAAGCACATCTTACGCTGTAACAGACTACTCAATTCAAAAAAATATTAACCGCCTTATTATGAATGTATTCACTGAAAACCTTGTCAGACAAAACAGTTACCGGTCTGATGAACATACCATTGCGTTACTGAGGAAAGGTTGGCAGGAGCATATAGAAACAATTCCTCCGTACCCTGGCCACTTTGAAGGGAAAGGTATTGTGATATGTGCGGGTGGGATTACCTACATGACCTGTGCATGGGTAAATGTCAGTATGCTGAGAATGACCGGGTGTACGTTGCCGGTGGAAATCTGGTATACAGGCGCAGAATTAAATCCTGAAACGATTTCCGCTTTTTCACAATTAGGGGTGGAATGTAAAAATTCTCTGGATTATATCAGTTCAGATATAAAGGGCTTGTCATTAAAACCCTTTGCCATTATGCATAGCAGCTTTAAAGAAGTGCTGTTTCTGGATGCAGATAACAATTGTGTAAAAGACCCGGCATATTTGTTTCATGATATTTTGTATCAGGCGTATGGAACTATTTTCTGGCCTGACTTCTGGATCACTGAACAGATCAATCCGATATGGCAGATAATCGGCTCAACCGATTATCAGTCAACAGAGATGGAGAGTGGACAAATATTAATCAATAAAGAAAAATGCTGGAGAGAGTTGAATCTCTGTATGTATTTTAATCAAAAGCGGGAACATTATTATGAATTCCTGCTGGGAGATAAAGATACATTCAAGTTTGCATGGATAGCGCTTGGAACACCTTATAATATGATATCCAGGTGTGTAGGTACACTGGGATTTGAAGGTAGCAGGAAGGGGTTGGTATACGGACTTACCATGGTACAGCATGATACTGCAGAAGATATACTATTCCTGCATCGCAACTGGTTGAAGTGGGATATCACCAAAGAAGACGAGCCGGTTTGGGGAAAGATAAAGCGCTATACACCGGATGCGATGGACAGACGCTGTATGATGAATGTGCTCACCATTGGAGGGGAAAAGAAGGCATTCTGGGATCTTATTGGTGATGTAGAGATCCTGGATTTCAAAGAGCAATTTGGCGACTACGAATTAAGATGTCTCGACATACTCCGTACACTCAGGAATTATAAATTTTACAGCCGTTATTTAATACATCATCATTTTCTGCTTTGCAGACCGGGTTATTCGCTCGGCATGAATGATAAAATCAATTTTGAAACATCTTTATTAGTCAACTACTGAATTATGCTATATTTAAATGAAGCCGATATCAGAACTGTGGGTATAGATTGGGCTGCAATCGCAACGGTGATCAGGAAAACCTGTTACGCAATGGCGCAGGAAGATTTTGCCCAGCCCATTAAACCTTACCTGCGGTATCGCAACAAACGGAACCGGATTATTGCTATGCCCGGATTTGTCGGCGGTGATACAGAACTGGCAGGTATTAAATGGATAGCCAGCTTCCCTGAAAATGTTGATAAGGGCATCAAACGTGCCCATTCAGTCACCATATTGAATGATGCGGATACTGGTCAGCCAGTAAGTATTATCAATACACCTCTATTGAGTGGTATCAGAACAGCTGGCGTATCAGGGTTGGTATTGCAACTGTGGTTGGAGAAAAATCTGCGGCCTGGACTGAAGGTGGGTATGACTGGCCTGGGGCCTATTGGGCAGTTACATGCAGATATGATATTCAGTATGCTGAAAGAAAATATCGAAGCATTGTATGTATATGATATAAGACCATTTGACAAGGAAGTAATTGCGCCGGCATACACAGATAAGATTACAGTCTGCAATTCATGGCAGGAAGCATTTGATGATGCCGATATCTTTATAACCTGCACTGTGTCAGACAAGCCGTATATCAATCACATACCTAAAAAAGGTTCCCTGCACCTGAATGTTTCCCTGAGGGATTATGAGGCTTCGTGGAAACAATATGCTGATATGATTATTGTTGATGATTGGGAAGAGGTTTGTCGTGAAAATACGGATATTGAAATGATGCATCTGCATTACGGATTGCAAAAAGAAGAAGCTTATAATATAGTAGGACTGCTATCTGCAGATGGTGCCCAAAGACTGGCAGAATCAGCTACCGTCATGTTTAACCCGATGGGAATGGCTGTGTTTGATATTGCGGTGGCAGGCCATTTTCTTGCAAAAGCAAAGGAAGGAGGCATCGGTACCAGGTTGAATTAGTAAACCTGAAAAATAGCATGTAAAAATTTTCTACGACAGGCAATGGAGAACACTTTATTCCATTGCCTGCTTCGTTTAGAAAAAATAACAAGGGAATTTTCTTATTTTAAAATTGCTATTAATATTAATAAACCCGGTTGCAATTGACAGTGGTACAGGAGTGAAAAAATGACTTCTGTCGTGAAGAAGAATGAAAGGACAACGCTCAGAATCAATAACAGTACAATCAATTTCGTCTTATACCTTAAATTTTCCTGCAATCACACTGCGAAATTCTCTTGATTTCATGATTCGGGCAACTATTTGCCGTGATAAATGTGTGCCACCTGATCTAAGTAATTTAGTCACTTTGGGGCTTCTATAACGCTCTTTATCAGAATCATATATGGCTTCAGTTTTTGGGCAAAGTGCCTGATTATTGATCCAAAGATTTGATGGCTTTATTTCGATTCAGGCATAATAGCCATATTCACCTTCTAACAATCACATTCATTTACTCATTTCCGTTATCGAATACTTATTAAAAAATCACCCCTTTATAACTACCTAAACGCCAATAATTTCCCCAATAAAAAAAGGCGAAAAATCACTGTTAAAGTAATTTTTCGCCTTTTGTGCGGAAGAGGAGATTCGAACTCCCAAGCCCTTTCAGGCACTACCACCTCAAAGTAGCGCGTCTACCAATTTCGCCACCTCCGCAGCTTTGAAGGAGTGCAAATTTAAATTCTTTTTTAAAACCAACAAATTTAATTGGAACTTTTTCTGCAGACCCCGCCATTTTTTATTTCCTCAACCATATCCTGAATGTCGTTCCCTTCCCAATTTCCGACCATTTCACGGTCAACCTCCCCTTATGATACTCATCTATTATCCGCTTAGCCAATGACAACCCTAAACCCCAGCCACGCTTCTTTGTACTAAATCCCGGCTTAAACACCTTTTCAAAATTAGCCTTTGGAATCCCTTTCCCGGTATCCGTAATATCAATAATAATATGCGCCGGGTGACTCTCAATAAATATATCAATACTTCCTTTACCCTCCATCGCATCCAGCGCATTCTTCAACAAATTCTCTATCACCCAGTCAAACAACGACGGAGAAATCATCGCCGGCATCTCATTTTCCTGTGTATGCATGTTAAACACCACCTTTTGCGGCGCCCTCTTTTTAATGTACTGCATCATATTACTCACCTGGTGAATCACATCCCGCTCTTCCAGCTGTGGCACACTACCGATCTTGGAAAATCGCTCCGTGATCAGTTTCAGGCGGTTCACATCTTTCGTCAGTTCTGTCGCCATCAGTTCATTCCCCTCCGTTTCCTTGAGCAATTCTATCCATGCTTCTATAGAAGAGAGGGGAGTACCCAGCTGGTGTGCCGTCTCTTTAGCCATCCCTACCCATACAAGGTTCTGAACGGCGCGGTTAGAAGAGGAGAGGGCGATCAGCATGATACTCACAAAGAGCGCCACCACCATCAGTTGTATATATGGATAGTAGCGAACCTGTTTGAGAATCAGGGAATCACCATAATAAATGTAGTTATAGAGATTGTTCCGGGTATCGATCTCCATAATAAATGGACGGTGTTGCTTCCTGAAGGTAGTCAGTTCATCTTCAATATATTGGGGATCATGCGCAATACGAACCGTGTCCAGATTACGGGAATCAATGATATGACCTTCCCGGTCAGTAATGATTACAGGAATAGTCGTATTGTTGGTAATGATTTCGGCAGCCAGGTTGAGGTTCGCCTCATCAGGAGCCTGTAATAACTCCCTGTTAGCCGCCACCCATGTAGCCACCTTACGGGTTTCTTCATCTTCGATCTTGCGTGCCAGGCTGCTTACATACCAGATCGTACCCACGATGATGAGTACGGCTGCGGTAACCAGCAGGAATTTCCAGCCTATGAACTGTTTGAACATATGAGGATCGAATTTAAGGAATACCCCTTATACACTAACGTATTTTTCGCATATTTGCAACGCCAAATATATTACTCACTTATAATACAGTATCTTTTGTCTGG